>Ga0265296_1000538_pt1 | contig 55570 bp, 54 predicted proteins | sample MunlanPumphouse1_FD_189073 | JGI IMG/M metagenome (GOLD analysis project Ga0265296, IMG submission 189073) | Groundwater microbial communities from a municipal landfill in Southern Ontario, Canada - Pumphouse #1 | ecosystem: Environmental > Aquatic > Deep subsurface > Groundwater | place...
TTTTACGACACCGAATCGATGATGCAGGCGTGGATGAAATCAACTACACACCGGAAAAATATTTTAGATACCCGTTATCAGGAAATTGGCATCGGTGTTGTTAACGGCGTTTTAAATGGTGTCAAAACCACACTGGTAGTCCAGCACTTTGGTACTCCGGTTAATGCCGTTATAAGCCACGAAAAAGCCCCTTCCGACACGGCGGTTGTTTCTCAAAACGTTCAGGTTTTATCGGAAATATCAGTTCCCCAAATCAGTCCCGTCGCTATCAGCAAGTTCGTCGGCATTATTATGTTTATCTTTATCATTGGAGTTCTTCTAATTGATGGTTATATCACTCTTAAAAATCGTACCAATCGCATGACCGGATCTTCCGCCGGCCATGTCGGTTTTCTCTTAATAATTCTTTTACTTCTTTTATTTACCCGTCAGGGATCAATTTTTTAAAATGACAATTTTTAAGGAAATCAAACAAAAACCGCTTGAATATTTCACCCTTCTCTTAATTTTTATAATTGGCGGCATCCTGTTTTTTGTCTTTAGCTTCGATTCTCATTCGCAAAGACGGATTATTTACCTAATTTCCGGAGCTTATCTCTCATGGAGCCTTTATCATCATTATCGTCGTGGTGATCTTGATGTTTCCATCATCATAGAATATCTGATTATGGTTTTACTTGGAATTATTGTTATTTCCTCGACATTGCTCTAGTTGCCACTCTTTTATTTTCTTTAAATCGCCCGATAATAACACCTTTGGAACTTCTTTTTCCAAATATATTTCCGGTCTGGTATATTGCGGGTACTCTGGCGCTCTGACTTTTTTTCCGTCAATCTCAATTTCCGAAAAACTCTCTACAATGCTGGATTCATCTTTTCCCAATACACCTTTTACCAATCTTACCGTCGCATCGATCATTACCATTGTTGGCAATTCTCCTCCGGTTAATACATAGTCACCAATCGATATTTCCTCATCTACAAGATTATCCGAGATTCTTTGGTCAAAACCTTCATAGTGACCACAAATAAATATCAAATTATCAATTTTCGACCACTCTTCCGCTTTCGCCTGATCAAATCTTTTTCCTCTTGCTGAAGTTAAAATTATCCTTGAAGTTTTGAAATTTGAAATTTGAAATTTGAAATTTTCTAATGCTTTAGCGATCACATCTACTCTAATTAGCATCCCCGGTCCTCCACCGTATGGTCTGTCATCAACCGACCCATAACTATTCCATGCCCACTTTCTCATATCGTGAAATTCCATTTCTATAATGTTTTTATTAATCGCCCTCTTAACCATACTTTCTTCAAAAGGGGACTCAAACATTTTTGGAAACAAAGTAATTACATCAATTTTCATAAGTCTATTTTATCCTGATCTTCTTCGAATAGCATCTAAAAACTTACTCTGGTCATCATAACCAAATTGTTGAGCCAATCGATCTCCACACAGTCCGTGTTTGTCTTTTCTCGACAAAAGACAATCCTCACCAGTAGTATAAACATAATTGTCAATTTTGATCAATTCAACTAATCGCGGCCTGCTTCTTTGCGGTCTGTTTCTTCCGTTGGAATTACTGATAAAACGCCTATGTTGTATTTCCCTTAAGGGGTCTTGCCGAGCCATTTCTTCCCTAACTTCTCGATCTACCTGTCGCCAATATTCCATCCACTGTTTTTCCTCTTCTTCCCTTTCCATAGGCAGAATTATAACATTTGTCAAAACCCCAATACTTGTTATACTTCTTTCATGAAATCAAACACCAAATCTCAAACCGCCGTTATCGTTATTCCGACCTACAAAGAAGCCGATATTATCGGTAAAACTATTGAAGTTCTTTGTACCGATACTTTTCCAAAAATCGCCAAAAAAGAAGGTAATCTTATTCAAGACTGGCAGATGAAAATTTTAGTTGTCGATGGCAATTCTCCCGACGGTACCGGTAAAGTAGTTGAAACTCAAGCTAAAAAATTTCCTAATGTTTTTCTTTTGACCGAAACCAGCAAAGACGGCATTGGTGCTGCCTATTACAAGGGTTTTAAATACGCCATTGATAAGTTAAACGCTGATTTTGTCTTCGAGTTTGATTCCGATCTTCAGCACCCTCCGTCTACCATTCCTTTGATGTTAGCCAAGGTAGAACAGGGCTACGATCATGTCATTGGTTCCCGTAAAATTGCCGGCGGAAGTAATCCCAAAGGTTGGGGTTTTAAACGGGTTTTCTTTTCCGAAGTCGGTGGTTTTACTGCTCGTTTTATCATGTTTTTCCCTTTCAAAAATTTCTTTAAAGTTACCGATCCGACCACAGGCTTAAAAGTTACCCGGGTCAAGGGTTTTATCGATCGTTTTGACTTAACCGACTTCAAACACCTTTACAGCCGTAGCTTTGGCTACAAGCTTCAACTGCTTTTTGAAATTTTGGCCATGAACGCCAAATTTACCGAAATTCCTCTTCAATTTAATGTCCGAACTGCCGGTGAATCCAAAATTGAGCCTCAAACAGCCAAGGAAATTCTTCGTGTGGCCTTAACGCTTCGCTGGCATGATAGTGTTACGCAAAAATTCCTAAAGTTTGGCACTGTTGGCTTTATTGGTTACCTCATTAATGCCAGTACTTTGGCTTTATTTTCTAGATTGTTTAATACCGAATGGCTTGCTTGGCTTCTGTCTACCGAACTGGCTATTATCAGTAACTTTACTCTCAACAATATTTGGACTTTTAAATCAGACCAAATTTCCGGTACCGGAAAAACCGTCTCTAAATTTTTACAGTTCAATCTATCTTCTGCGGGGGCACTTTTAATACAGACTATTTTTGGCTCACTTGGAGTCGCTCTCCTTGGAGCTCAATATCGCCAACTGCTCTTACCTTTTATCATCCTTTTCTTAGTTTTGCCCTACAACTGGCTCATGTACAACAAATTTATTTGGAAAAAGAAGTAATTACTCAATCTCGACTACTTTCCCGCAGGTAATTTTCACCAAATCATCCGGAGTTAATTTAAATACCGCCTTTGGGTCTCCGGCCGCCGCCCAAATTTCTCCGTGTTCCATTAGATCCTTGTCAACGAAAGCTTCAACTTTTTGTTTATAAGCCATTGGCGGCACTCCGCCTATTGAAAATCCGGTTGTTTCTTTTACAAAATCTGCCGTAGCCTTTTCTACTTTTTCTCCGACAATTTCCATTAATTTTTCTAAATTAACCATATTTTCACCACCGGCTACTACCAATATCGGCTTGTTATTTTCAGTTTTAAAAATCAAAGACTTGGCAATCTGTTCAATTTTGCAACTTAAGACTTTGGCCGCCTCTTTTGCTGTTCCGGCTGAATCTGTAAGCAATTTAACCTGATTTACAAAACCATGTCGGGTTAACCATTTTTGGACTTCATCAACCGATTTTGGTAGAACTGCTGTATTCATACGCTAAATTATATCATTTTTGCTTCATTTTTGCACCAACTTGCAATATATCAGAATATGTATAAAATGAAAAAAGTTACTCATTTCTTGCACACTATGAAAGGCATCGTTTTAGCTGGTGGCAAAGCCACTCGTCTTCGTCCGCTTACCCTGATTACTTCAAAACAACTCCTACCGGTTTATAACAAACCCATGATTTTTTACCCCATTGAGACCTTAGTTAGGGCTGGGATAAAAGATATTTTAATAATTATCGCCCCCGATTACTCCGGTCAATTCTTAAATCTATTAGGTGACGGCAGCGAATTTGGTGCCCGGTTTAGTTATGCCATTCAGAAAGAGCCTCGCGGTTTACCCGATGCCTTTATCGTTGGTAAAAGCTTTATTGATAACGATAACGTTACCATGATTTTAGGAGACAACATCTTTGACCAGGATTTTTCCGGTGACATTAAAAATTTTAAAAATGGGGGACTTGTTTATGCCAAAGAAGTTCCCGATCCGGAAAGATATGGCGTTGTCGAATTTGATCAAAACATGAAAGCCCTTTCTTTTGAAGAAAAGCCCCAAAAACCCAAAAGCAACTATGCTTCTGTCGGCCTTTATATTTATGACAAAAACGTTGTTAAGGTCGCCGAAAGTCTAAAACCGTCAGCCCGGGGGGAATTAGAAATTGTTGATATTCACAACACCTATCTTCGGCAAGGTAATCTAAAGGTCCGGGTGGTAAAAGGTCTTTGGGAAGACGCCGGTACTTTTGATAGTCTGCTCCGTGTCAGCAATATCATGGCCAAAAAAGCCAGCCAATTGTAATCACTTCTTATTTATAAAAATTAAAGCGTTTTCAGGCTGATATCACTGGTTGTTCCCGAGTTTATCCAATTATTGCCGTGGATTACTAAAATAGTTTCGCCTTTATTGGTTAGTCCTTTTGTGGTTAATTCATTAAAAATTGGATCGTCAATCTCAAACTGGTCATTGCCAAAATTTTTGAAATACGGAACTACTCCATAAGACAAGCTCATCAAATCTAAAGTTTCTTGATTATTAGTAATAACAATTATCGGAATTTTCATCCGATAACTTGATAGCATTTTAGCCGTATTTCCCGATTGGCTAAATACTATTGCGGCCGCGATCGGAATTTCTTTTGACCCTAAAACTATTTTTTCTGCCGCCTCAACCAAAAGTTCGGTTGTATTTTCCGCTCTCTTTTCAATTTCATTTACCTTACCGTTTTTTTCACAAAACACCGCAATTTTATATAAGTACTCTACTGCTTCAACCGGATATTTTCCGATTGCTGACTCTTCCGACAACATAATCGCGTCAGTTCCGTCAAATACAGCGTTAGCCACATCGGTTGCTTCCGCTCTGGTTGGAGTTTGGCTGTTAACCATCGATTGCAGCATTTGGGTTGCCACAATCACCGGTTTATTTTTTTGCCGGCAAACGTCAATAATTTTCTTTTGCCAAAAAGCCAGTTCTTCAAGTGGTACTTCAATTCCCAAGTCTCCCCTGGCCACCATCACTCCGTCAGCCGACTCCACCACTTCAATCATATTTTTTAAGGCTTCTCCGTTTTCAATTTTTGCAATTATTCCCAAATTCATCTTTTTTTCGTCCAACCGTCGTCTTAAACTATCAACTTCAGCTCTGTTTTTTAAGTATGACAAAGCCACAAAGTCGGCCTCCGGTACCTCCAGTCCAATTTCGGGTCTTGGTGCATCCACAATGATGCCTATTTGCCTCTCCAGTCTCGTCGCGACGGCTTTGGCTTTTTTGATAACGTTTTTGTGCCAGTCTAAAGTATTGTGTTTAAGGTTAAATCTGAACAAATCCGCCCCGGCCAGAATCAACTTTTCCAAAATCTCTTCACTTTCTGTCGCCGGTCCGATAGTCACTACAATTTTTGTCTTTTTTATCATTACCTATGATACAACACTCTGTCTCTAAAATTTAGCTTATAAAACCGCTATAATATTTCAATGAAAATCCTATTAGTCGTTCCCGCCTACCTAGCCTATAGTTATGTTAACCAGGGTGAGGCTCTAGCCAAAGGCTTTGCCCAACTCAATATCGACAACTGCCTTATTAAAGCCAATAATTCCGACGAATTAAAAACCAAACTCGGTCAATATTTACCGGATTATGTTATTGGCGTTGGTAATTGGACTGAATATGACCTCTTCGTTAAGACTCCAAAATCCCTCGGATTTAAATGTCTTCCCTGGATCGTTTCTGACGAAGACTACATTACTAAACACGTCGAAGAATACAACCAACATGGTCTTTTAGCTACTCCTAGTCGGCACTGTCAGGAAAACCTAGCTCGAAGTGGCATCAACACTAATATCATCCATATTATCCCCGAAGCTGTCGACCCCGATCTCTGGTACCCTATGGATCAAAATAACCTTCTTCCCTTCCTTGAATACATAACTATCCCTATTTCCAATCCCCACTTCCTGAACCAATGGGACATGGTCAAAATCCACCACGAACAAATACCAGTAATTTACACCACTGGTGGAGACGCCACTAAAAAAGGCGCTCAGGAAGTTATTCAAGCATTGGGACAATTGGACCCCAAAATCCCTTGGATTTATATGATCAAAAGCTGGCCAGGATCAGTCGTTTTTAAAAGATCAATTGAAGAGCTCGATCTCGCTCAGAAAGTAGGAATTATCGATCGTATTCGATATATTTCTGCTGAATATTCACAAGCTTATATGAGGGCTCTTATGAATATTTGTGACATATATGCAGCTCCGTCTCGGATTGAGGGTTTTGGCCTACCTCATGTTGAGGCCCAAATGTGCGCCAAGCCGGTTATCTCTCTCGCCACCACTGCTACCGAAGAAACTGTTGCCCATGGACAGACCGGTTTCCACGCTAAACGCGACTTTTCTGAAACCAATTTCGTCAAAGCCGATATTAATGATTTATCACAATGTCTTCAGGCTCTTATCACAAATTCTGACTTACGTGATCAAATGAGTCAAAATGCCCTTAAGCATGCCCTTACCAATTTTTCTCCCAAAACAATCGCCCAAAAATTTTTAGACTTAATTCAGGATTCCTAATCTTTTTGCCGCTAAATACGCCATTAAAAAACAAATATTTGATTCTGCTCCCTGGTTTAAATTAACTTTTTCCGGTTTATCTGTTATTGCATCAAAGCAGGCTCCATTTTTGTCAATCAGACTTACCCCTCTGATGTTATTTCCCCCAAACCATTTCCACCAATTTTTGGCTTGTTCCCGATAGAACTTATTACGGGTTGCCAAATAAGCTTGTTCCAAGCAACAAACCATATAAGCCGCCTCAATCGGTTGTTGGTCATATTTATTAATAGCTCTATTTTTAGCATGCCACCCCTTGCAACCAATCGGCAAAGGTATTCCACCCTCCTGGCACTTTTCCAACAAAAATCTTGTCGATTTTTCTGCTATTTCTAAGGCTTTTTTATCTTGCCTAATCCGCCCTCTCTCCCACAACGCCCAAGGCAACAAAGCATTTCCGTAAACCAAATAATCCTCAAACCAACTCCACCCGTCATCTTCCTTATATGTTTTCAATATCCTTTCCGTTAAATTATCTTCTAATAGTTCTTTTTTTTGCGACACTAATCCTAAAAGTAGATAAGCCATCGATCGAACATGCTTCCAGTCTTCAGCTTTTTTAAAAACTATTTGTAAAACCTTTTCTTTTTTTGCATGATTCATCTTTGTTTTCATCAATGCCCAAGCTACCATTCCCAGTCCGTCATCACTACATTCCTTTTTTATATCAGGGATAATTTGCTCATTCTCGTCATAAAAAAACTGATAAATCTTTTCGTCATCACCAAGAGAATTAATTACGAAATTAAAATAAGTTTCAACTAACTTTTTTTCGCCAAATTCCTCTGCTACTAATAACGCTCTCGCCTGATCTTCTAAAGCATAACCAAATTCTGGATCTGGCCGATTCAGTTTTCCGTGCTGATAAATTCCCCAACCACTAGTCAGTTGCCTTAGTTTTGCCAACCGGTCTATCCCTTTTATTTCTGACATATCTTATTGTGTTTCTTGATTACTGCCTCAAACATATCTAGGTGTTGCAAGCCGACACTCGGCCACGTCATAAATCTACCATAATCATAAGCCCTCTTTTGTATCTCTCCCTTTTTTTCTGTGTTTTCCCATAATTCTATAACCGCCCTAGCTATCGCCTTACTATCCCTAAAGGGGACCAAGACTCCCCGTCCTTCACCCAAAACTTCCTTAGCGTATCGATAAGGCGATGAAACACAAGCTCTACCTGCTCCTACTGCATACGCCAATGCCCCTGAAGACGATTGTTGTGGGTCCAAATACGGTGTTACGTATACGTCCATCGTTTTTAACCAGACTACCAGATCTTCCAAAGAAACATATTCGTTAACAAACCGGACATTTTTATTCACGCCCAATTCTTTTATCCTTTTCTTTAAAAAGTTTCGATACTTTTCTCCTTCTTGTTCTAATATCCCGGGATGAGTTTGCCCGATTATAAGGTAAAGTACCTCAGGTATCGTTTTGGCGATTTCAGCTACCGCCTCAATCGTGTATTCAAGTCCCTTGTTGTTCGACAACAAATTGACATTTCCTAAAATAAATCTTCCGGTTAGTCCCTTACTCTTTTTATAACTTTCTGGGGTGCTATAGGGTATATCCGGCGTTCCGTGTGGAATAACCGCTATTTTACTTTTGTCGAGTCCATATTCGTTAACTAACTTTTTTTTACTTTGCTCGAGCATTACCGTCAGGCCGTCAAGGGTATTTCCCATTCTTGTTAAAAGAGCTCCATAATCGGTTTTTGGGTCTTCAATTAAAGTGTGATAAGTCGCAATAACTGGTTTTTTGATGGCTTCAATAAAGGGAGTTATATATTCTCCGCATTTACCCCCAAATATTCCAAATTCATGCTCAATCATCACCACATCACAACATGAGTTGTTTATATAATCGGCCGCCTGAAGATAAGTATTTAAGTCATTTCTTCGGATTTTAAACTTTACCTCCCAGGGAAAATCGGGATTTTCATCCTCTTTAACTACCGCCATAATCTCTGCCAAAGCATGTGGATTTAACAAATTAACAGCATTAGTAACATCCTTAGTAAACGTTGCAATTCCACACTTTTGCGGTATATAAGTCGATACGTAAATGGCTCTAATCGGTTTTCTTTTTTTGGTTAAATCTCTTTTTCCGTTCATATTATTTTTTTTAATTCTTCTAATAATTGTGAAACTTTTAAACTTTTTACTCCTATTCTTTTATCCGCCGCCCCGTAGTAGATATACAACCTCTCCCCGTCCAGCCATGTTCCGGTTGGGAAAACCACATTATTTACTATTCCTTCCTTTTCCCACTGTTCTTCGGGTGAAAACAGTGGGTAAGAAAGTCGTCCGATAACCTTTTGAGGATCATTTTTATCAAGTAATACCACCCCTGTTCGGTAAATCCGTCCTTCAATGGTTTCTTCAGCTGCATGGTAAATTAACAGCCACCCGTCTTCGGTTTCTATCGGGATACAACCACCCCCAATGTATCCGTTCTCAAATTGAAATTTCGGATCCAGAATTACAGAACCACCCAGTCTTTTCAGGTAATCACGCCAAAAAGTTTGATTTAGTTGATCAAAATTGTCAAAGTAACATATTTGTATTCCTGGCAAAATTCGATGGATCAAAGCCATCTTTCCTTTAATCTTTTTAGGAAACAACATTGCATCCTTTTCCCATAAATACACCCCATCACCCTTAGTTTCTCTAAAAATTTGTTCAAAAAAAATGTACTTTTTATTTATACCTGAATTTCTAAAAATATCTTCCGCTTCATCATAACTTATTTGTGGTGTTATTAATCCTTGTTTTTCAAAAATAACCAAATCATTACTGGTTGCATAAGCTACCAGTGCATTTTTACCGTCATAAGCCGTATACAAAAGGTAATAAACGCCATCTAGCAAAGTAATCCTCGGATCTTCAATTCCTTGACTTTCGTATTTGTATTCCGGAACAATTACCGGATGATCCTTTCTTTCGACTACCTTATTGTCTTTCAGCCGACAGTATCCAATTGTTGAAAAATTGCCTTTTCTCACTGCCCGATAAAACATATGTAAAAACCCATTTTTTTCGATACAAGCCGGATTCAAAACTCCCTCGCTTTCAAATTCCATACCGTCCCTACTTTCTAAAATTATTCCTTCATTTTTTACACTTATCATGACTTTAATAAAAAAAAGACAAAATAAAAACCCCAAGGTCTTGTGAATTATTATACATCGACTCCGTTTGGTCCACAATACTACTACGCACTCAAGACCCTTGTTTTTTCCAAAAACTAGAGAGATTCCCCAAAATAAGCTAAAATAACCTGTCTTTGCCCGATCGGCTAATGGTAGGCCACTACGCTCTGAACGTAGGAATTGTGGTTCGAATCCATGTCGGGCAACCAAAAATGTTAAAATTATTACAAATTATATGCAAACATTCAATGAATTAGCCAAAAACCTCAAATTATCATCGGCACAACAAAAAGAGATTGAATCTTATTTAAATGATCTCATAGCTGAGCTTTTGGAAAGTCTTAAGCAGGACAACCTCAAAAACTTCGATGAAACCATCAGTCAGCTAAAAGCCTGATTTGTCAGTTTTTAACGGATAATCACAATACTGACAGTTATACTTTGCCTGTTCTCTGCCGATCGTCGTTTCTTCTCCGTGTCCGGAATAGACCTTTGTCTCCTCCGGTAGCTTCATCAAGCCACAAATGCTTTTAAAAATATCCCGTTTCGAACCATAGGCAAAGTTAGTTCTTCCCCGCAAATCCTTAAAAATCGTATCTCCGGATATAAGCCAGTTGCCTTTTTTGTAATATAAACAAATTCCTCCCGGCGTGTGTCCGGGTGTTTTTATAACCTGTAATTTATCCTGACCGATTCTAATTTCTCTGGTCTTTTCTAAATCAACATCAATTTTTTTTATTTTAGGGTTATCAATTTTTCTTTTCAAAAAATGTGCCGCTGTCTCTTCAGCCCGATCAATTAAAAACTGATCAAGATCACTCATATAAAACAGCACTTTGTAAATTAAAAGTAGATCAATTACTCCCAAAATATGGTCAAAATGGCCATGAGTCACCATAATTCCCATTGGTTTTAACCCCATATTTTGAATTTCTTCAGCAATTTCCACCCCCTCATCTCCCGGATCTACAACCAAACAATCCTTACTTTTTTCTTCCCAAATTAAGTAGCAATTTGTTTGCAACTCACCGACTTCCAGCCTTTTTAATTTAAGCACGCCCAATTTTAGCAAAAACATAATATAATCAACTATGATCAAAAGGCCAATACTATCCATTCTTTTACTTCTGATTTCCGGATCAGTCCTATTTGCCTGTGGCTCCAAAAAAAGTTCTACTAACCTTGAATTTGAAGAAATTGATGATTCCACCCCCACTCCTTACATTGACGAATTTGCCGGTCAAAAAATCAATATTGTTAAGACATATAATATTAATGACGAATTTAAGGTCGATTTTAAAACTACCAATGGTGTCGGTACGGCTGAATTTAAAGCCGGGTCAATTAAAGAAATTTCTGCCGCCGGCAAAAAAACCCCTCCCGAAGGCAAGAAATTAGTTTTGGTAGAAATTTCTATCAAGGGAAACAAGCAAAATACCGGTCAGCCCTCTACTTTTAATCAGGTAGGGGATACTCCTTCCCCGCAGTTTGTTTTAATCAATCAGAAAAGCAATCTTTCGTTGGTCGAAGAAACCTATTACTCTGATGGTTATACCGAAGACAAAAAGTTGTTTGAGTTAAGTAAAATCACTCTCGATCATGATCAGTGGGTGCATACTGCTCTTGTTTTTGCCATAAATAGCGATCAATCTCCAAAATTAGCTTTTCGTTATGTTGATCCCGAGGGAAAAACCAACTTCTATGCCATCGAATAAACCTCCCTCCAAGCGACTTTTCATCGGCAGTCTCCCCTTTAAATTCACCGAGGGGGAGCTCTTAAGCCTTTTTGTGCCTTTTGGCCGGATCACGGCCATTAGAATTATGCACAACCAGTGGGGTAAAAGTCGTGGTTTGGGTTTTGTCGAATTTGATGACATTAACTCCGCCATTAGTGCTAAAACCAAGCTTCATAACTATTCTCTTGGGGAACGGACCATTATCGTCGACTATGCCGAGCCTGATCCGTTTTTAACTCCGGAAGGCCAAGCTAGGCACGATGAGGCTCAAGCCCGAAAACCAAAACCTCGTATCAAATCTTTACTCCCTCTTTCTCCTCCGCACAAAGATCCAAAATTAAAAAAGAAATTTGCTTCCCGCTCCGAGTTTGAACATCTTCGCCAATCAGTCTACGACTCCCGCAGTCATCATGCTGGCGTCGGCGCCAAGTTTTCCCGTCGAACTCAAAAAAGAAAATAATGATGCCCTCATTTTTTGACAAAATTCCCCTTATCGGTCTTTCTCCTATGGATGGTATTACTGACGAACCCTTTCGTTTGGTCCAAACCCGTATCGCCAAGCCCGATTTGATATTCACCGAATTTGTTAGCGCCGAAGGCATTGCTCACGGTGGCTTAAAACTATTTGACAATCTTTTATATTCTCCGAAAGAGCGGCCAATTATTGCTCAACTTTTCGGCAAAGATCCGGATAGTTTTTACCAGGCTGCCATTATTCTCTGTCACCTTGGTTTCGATGGTATTGATATCAATATGGGTTGCCCGGCCAAAACCGTTACTCAACATGGTTCAGGAGCCGCCTTGATTGCCAAGCCCGATCTTGCGGTTGAAATTATCAAATCAGTCAAATCTGCTATTTCTGACTATTGTTCCGGTAAAACTAAAATTGCCGATTTAAAAATCAAAGAAAAAATCGAAAAGGTTATCGACCGCAACCTAAAATACTCCCGGCTCGATCCAAGCACAATTCGTTCTCGGCCGTCATTGTCTGTTAAAACCCGTCTTGGCATCGACCAAAGCGTTATTACCACTTGGCTTCCTACCATTCTTTCCACCAAACTTGATTTTATAACTCTTCATGGTCGAACGCTCAAGCAGGGCTATAGCGGTCTGGCCGACTGGGGCGAAATATCAAAAGCCGCCGAAATTGTCCACCAACTTAATACTAAAATTATTGGCAACGGCGATATTCAAACCCGCCAACAGGGACTAGATTTTTGTAAAAAATTTAACGTTGACGGTATTCTTATCGGTCGGTCCGCCTTGGGTAATCCTTGGGCCTTTTCTGATATCACCCCGACAGTCTCCGATAAATTTAACACTGCCTTCCTTCACGCCCAAATATTTTTACAAGTTTTCCCGGCCCGTCGTTTTGAACCTCTTCGCCGTCACTTTTTGGCTTATGCCTCCGGCCTGCCACATGCCAAGCAACTTCGTCAAAAATTGGTTTTAGTCAACTCCTTGTTTGAATTTCAAGACCTTGAATCCGACTTCCTTGGTTGCTAAAGTGTTAGGATATGTCAACAAACACAAACCAGGCCCAAACCATTGTCAATATCGAATCCCTAATCCAAAGCCACAATTCCCGGCTGGATATCTTAACCAAAGAATATCGGGAGCATAAATCAATGCTCGATAATATTTTGACCAATGACAACGAATATTTAAAAGCCTCTGAAGACGCCAAAAAATTGGCAAAATTAAAATCAATTGCCAAACAAAAATTATTAAGCCAGCCTGAAGCCGGTCGACTTTTAGAAAAAATAAAAGACTATCAATCGGAACTGAAAGAACTCAAAGTTGCCTTGTCAGACTATTTGTCTCAATATGTCACTCTTTCCGGCCAAAACCAGCTCAAAGGACCGGACGGTGTTGTCCGTCAAATTGTCTACACTGCCAAATTAGTTAAAATCGGTAAGTAGTATAATAACCACCATGTCTCATCTTGTTGGTACGTCGGAAAATTTTCAATCCGAAGTTCTCGATTTTAAAGGCAAAACTCTTGTTGATTTTTGGGCATCCTGGTGTGGTCCTTGCCAAATGCTTTTACCCATCATCGACGAAATCGGCGAGGAACAGGCCGCGCTAAAAGTTGTCAAAATCAATGTCGACGAACAAAACGAATTAGCCGCAAAATACAGCGTTATTAGCATTCCGACCATCCTTCTTTTCGTTAACGGTCAGGTCAAAGAAACCCTCGTCGGTTTTCGCCAAAAACAGGATTATCTTGACGCTGTCGACAAGTATTAAATGGATCCGGCTCAACTTCATCAATTTCTTGCTCAAAACAATTTTCCCGAGTTTCGTTATCGCCAAATTGTAAAAAATTATTATTCCGGTCGCTATTCTGATTATTCAGATATGAGCGACATTTCCAAGGATCTTCGTCAGCAATTAGCCGATCTCTTCCCTCTCTATTCAACAAAATTGTCTTCTCTTCAAACCAATCAATCAACTCAAAAAGCTCTTCTCTCGTTAAAAGACGGTCTTCAGATAGAAACGGTTTTAATGGATTATGAGGACTGGTTAACTGCCTGTATTAGTACTCAAGTCGGTTGCTCCCTTGGTTGTCGCTTTTGTGCTACCGGTCAAATGGGATTTAAACGCGATCTTTCTTCAGAAGAAATTATCGATCAGATAATCTTTTGGAAACATAAAATATCTCCCTTGTCAAAGGGAGAAGCTCCGGCGAAAGCCGGAGAGAGGGATTTAAAAGTCGGCCGGGTAGTTTTTATGGGCATGGGTGAACCATTTTTAAACTGGGAAAATTTAGTTTCTGCCTTAAAAATAATTAATTCCAAAGATGGCCTTAACATCGGCCAAAGAAAGATCAGTATTTCTACCGCTGGTCTTCCTCAAAAAATTATGGAATTCGCCGACCTAAATACTGAAATAAATTTAGCCATTTCCCTTCATTCTCTTGACCAAAAAATTCGTGAATACCTCATGCCCATCGCCAAACAATATCCTCTCCGGGAACTTCTCAAAGCTTGTCAGTACTACACTTCTCATACCCGCCGCCAATTATTTTTAGAATATGCCCTAGTTAAAGACCAAAATGATTCTCCTCGTCACCTTAAGCTTATAATCGACTTACTAAAATCCAATAATCTCTTTTTTCTCAACCTTATTCCTCTTAACCCAACTTCGGCCGACTTATCCCCATCCGACCCAATCATCCAAAAACATTTTGAAATCGAACTTCAAAAAAATCATCTGAATTTTTCCGTTCGCCGGTCTTTCGGCCAGGACATTTCCGCCGCTTGTGGCCAACTGGCCAGTCGAAACTAATCTAAGCTCCATAAACTCTATCTTCAGGTAATTTTCTTTCTTTAATCATCTTTCTAATGAAATCCCCTTGTTCAATAAAATGCCTCGTATTTTTTGTCAGTTTTAATTTTAAAGCTTCTTCAAGAGAGAAAAATCCAATCCCTTGACCTTCATCGCCATGATGTTTAAAACGTTTTTCTTCTATTCGTTTGATAAAGGCAACAAAAATATCGACATCATTATTCATAAGACCCTTAACTTTTCCCCAATAAAGTAAATTCTTCGGTACATAAGTTGCCTCTTCACTTAATTCACGCCTCAAAGCCTCAAGCGATGTTTCTCCGGTTTCAATTCCGCCTCCGACACAATGCCAGCAATCAGGAAAAAATATTGTTGGAATATTGTCTCGGTGAAATAGCAAAACTCTATCTGGTGGACTTAGGATAATCGCTTTAACTCCAAGTTTAACCATAATTCATTATATAATGGACCCATGCTTATTGACGAAGCTTACATCAAAGTTAAAGCCGGTGACGGTGGCGACGGTTTGGTTCACTTCTACCACGACCGTATTCGACCCAAAGGTGGCCCTGACGGTGGTAAAGGCGGCAGTGGCGGTTCGGTTTTCTTTGAGGCAGTTTCCGACATCAGCAAGCTTCATCAGTTTCGTCATGGCAAAGAATTTTTGGCTCAAAATGGTGCTCCGGGTGGCTCAAATCAAAAAAGCGGCAAAGATGGCGAAGATTTAGTCCTGCAGGTTCCTGTTGGCACGGTCGTTAATTATGACAATGGTACTTCTGTCGAGTTATCAAAAATAGGTGAAAAAGTTATGATCACCAAAGGTGGCCGGGGTGGTTATGGCAATTATCACTTTAGAAGTGCCACCAACCAAACCCCGGAGGATTTTGTTCCCGGCCAAAAAAGACCACATCGTAACTTATTTTTACAGCTCAAATTAATTGCCAACGTTGGCCTAATCGGGCTCCCCAATGCCGGTAAAACCAGTCTGTTAAACGAAATGACTTCTGCCAATTCTAAGGTTGCCGACTACCCCTTCACCACTCTGGAACCCAATCTTGGCGTCACCAAAAGCGGTCTGGTGCTTGCTGACATCCCCGGGCTAATCGAGGGCGCTTCCGACGGCAAAGGACTAGGCACTAAATTTCTCAAACACATTGAACGTACCTCAATTCTTGTTCACTGTCTTTCCTTCGAGTCAACCGATCCTAAACATGATTACGAAGTTGTCCGCCGCGAACTTGAAAGTTACAGCTCCAAATTAGCCGAAAAGCCGGAAATCATAATTCTTACCAAGTCTGACCTTATCGACAACCCCAAAACCCTTCTGTCACTTCAAAAGTCTCTCAAAGCCAAGCTTTCTGTTTCCATCATCGACGATAACTCCCTTAAGAAACTAAACGATCTTCTCACTAAAACCGTTACGCCAATGCTTTCTTGATCTTCAGCCAATCTTTCTTTAACAGATTAGCCATTTTTGTGGCTCCGTTCTTAGTCACTTTAAAATCATCTTTAAATTCGTCAATCACGCCATCAACAATCAGGGCGTATTTATCCTTATCAATTTCCTGTCCGGCCGCTTTTACTGTTGCTATCTTATTTACGACAGCCGTTTTGATTTCGTTATACTTGTCACTCGCCGCCTTGGTTGCCTCCCCAAAAACTTCCTTGACTTTATCACTGGTTTCTTCGGCCCCGGTTTTAATTTGTTTTGCCACTTCTTTGGCAATCTTTGTAATATTCTCTCTGGTTTCTTCCCCCGATTGTGGAGCAAACAACAAGCCGCCGATCGCTCCTGCCACCGCTCCCAGGATACTTGCTAAAAAAAACTTACCGGTTGATTTTGACATAATTATTTTTAAATTTTAAACTAGTTAAGTCTAAGCAAGTTTGCCTGGTCTGTCAACAATATGTCTATCAAAAACATCACAACTTAAACTCTTCCGGCCAGTGCTTGTCTACTTTTACCGTCAATTCCAAATAAACTTTCCTTTCCGACATCAATTCCAACTCTTTTCTGGCGTTATAGCCGATTTCTTTGATTTTCTTTCCGCCCATTCCGATAATCATTTTTTTATATCGGTCGTAAGTGGTAAAAATAGTTGCCTTAATCACCATAATTTTATGTTTATCAACTACCTCGTCTACAACTACTTTAATTGAATAAGGGACTTCTCTTCTCAAAAACAAATACGTTTTTTCTCTGATAATTTCGGAAATATATTCTTTTGAATCCATTCCCATCATCGGCTTGCCTTCACTTAAAACGGTTTCGGCTTCTTCTTTGGCATTATTGCTGTTTCCTTCTGACAATAAATCAAAAATCATTGTAATTAATCCTTTTACATTTTTTTCCTTAATAGCACTAATACTAATTGTTCGGTCAAATTCTTCTTCCAAATAATTATAATCAGGCAAATGATCTTTACTGCCAATGGCTTGGTCAATTTTGTTATAGACTAAAATTTTTTTAGCCGGTGATTTTCTGACTAAACCAATCAGTTTATTTTCTTCTTCATTTTTTGGTCGGGAGATGTCAACTAAACACACCAAAACGTCGGCCCGGTTCATTTCCTTTGGAGCTTGGGTATTGATCATTTTTCCCACCAAATCTTCAACCTTATCAATTATTCCCGGAGTATCGGAAAAAACTATTTTGCCTCTTTCTTCGCTATAAACGACCCTTTGGCTTTTTCTGGTTGTCTGGGGTAGGGGAGAAGTTATCGCCACTTTTTGGCCCATAATTGCATTTAGCAAAGTTGATTTTCCGGTATTTGGCCTACCGACTACCACTACTCTTCCGTATTTCATTGTTTATATTTTACCCTATCCAAATTTCTGGGTTGACACTTAGCAAACATGGTGTTAGACTGCTAATCATGCCCGAAAATGACCAGTCTTCTCCAATCCAATTACCTCCGGGAAAAACTCTGGAGCCGATCAGAAAAATTCTTCCTCTAATCCCTCTGCGCAATGTTGTTTTATTTCCTTCGGTTGAAACCTCGCTTTTCTTTGGCCGTAAAGAATCGATGAATTCGTTACTTCACGCCTATGACAATACCAACAAATTAGTCATCATCACCGCTCAACAAAATTCCAAAACCGAAAAACCGCTTATCAGCGACCTCTACACTGTTGGTGTTTTGGCCAGAATTGAACACATTTTACATACCGACGGTAGTCTCCATGCTATTGTCCGCGGTATTTCCCGGGTGAATATCGTTAATATTGCCCAAATCGAACCATTTTTAATGGTTGAGTTTGTCGACTTGCCGATTATCACCGAGTCGGCCACCGATATTCAACAGTCTGCCGAAGCTTTGTTAAGTGAACTCAAAAAAGCTTTTTCCCTCGGTCGTCAGTTTGACTTGCCGGCCATGATGCAACTTTCTACCGGTGTTTCCAGTAGTGACCTGGCCGATCAGGTTTGTTTTACCGTTAACGCCAAAATTAACGAAAAACAAACCCTTCTGGAAACTCTTTTGATCAGTCAACGGCTTAAAGCCGCCACCGAGCTTTTAATTCGGGAAATGAAAGTCGCCGAGCTCGAACGATCAATTGAAGAAAAAACCCAGGAAAAATTTAATGTCGGCATGAAAAGAAATGTTTTGGAGGAACGTAAGCGACAAATTGAAAAGGAACTGAAAAAATTGGGTGATCATGAAGCCGGTGAATTTGGCGACTTGGGTTCTAAAATCAAAAAATCTGCCATGCCCAAGACCATCAAAAAAAAGATGCTCCGTGAGCTTGGCCGTCTTTTGGAAATGGGTGCTATGGCTCCTGAATCCAGCTATATTCGTACCTATCTGGAAACGGTAGCTGAACTCCCTTGGGGCAAATATAGTCCCAATAATGTCAAGCTTTCCAAAGCTAAAAAAATTCTTGACAACGATCACTATGGGCTCAAGGATGCCAAAGATAGAATTCTTGAATATTTGGCTGTTTTAACTCTTAAGGAAAAAATCAAAATCAAAAGCGCTTGCAAAGATACCACCTCGACCGCCAACATTCTTTGTTTTATCGGTCCTCCCGGAGTCGGTAAAACCTCTATCGGTCACTCTATCGCCAACGCTTTGGGCCGGGAGTTTATCCGTGCTTCTTTGGGCGGTATCCGTGACGAGGCCGAAATCCGTGGTCACCGCCGTACTTATGTTGGCTCAATGCCGGGCCGTATTGTTAAGGGTCTCAAGGATGCCAAATCCATGAATCCGGTTTTTATGCTCGATGAAGTTGATAAAATCGGTGCTGATTATCGTGGTGATCCTTCCTCTGCCTTACTGGAAACTCTTGACCCGGAACAAAACCGTGAATTTCAGGATCACTATCTTGATTTTCCCATCGATCTTTCCAAAGTCTTTTTTATTCTCACCGGCAACGATGTTTCTACCATTCCCGGCCCCTTACGCGACCGTTTGGAAATCATTTACTTTTCCGGCTATACCCAAGAGGAAAAATTTCATATCGCCAAAAAATATTTAATCAAAAAAGAACTTTTAGCTAATGGTCTTAAGCCGACCGATATTGCCGAAATTAAGGATATTACTCTAAAATATATTATCGACAAATATACCCGTGAAGCCGGTGTCCGGGGTTTGGAAAGAGTCATTGCTTCCTTGTTTAGAAAAGTTGCCAAAAAAATCGTCACCTCTAAAATCAAACAAATTGACCTCAACCAAAAATCAACACTCAACAAGTTTTTGGGTCCGGAAAAGTTTACCTCCCAATTAAAAAGCAAAAAAGACGAAATTGGCCAAAGTACCGGCCTTGCCTGGACCTCGGTCGGCGGTGATATCCTCTTTATCGAAGTTACGGTTATGCCCGGCAGAGGCCGGTTACTTCTTACCGGTAAGCTTGGTATGGTTATGAAAGAATCCTGCCACGCCGCCCTCTCTTTTGTCCGTAGTCAGGCTGATAATTTTAGTATTAAAAAGGATTTTCACAAAATCGATATCCATATTCATGTTCCCGAAGGCGCTACCCCCAAAGACGGTCCTTCAGCTGGCTGTGCTATAACTACTGCCCTAATTTCTGCCCTCAAAGGCATTGCCATTCCCCGCGATATCGGTATGACCGGCGAAATTACTCTTCGGGGTAATGTGCTGGAAATTGGCGGTCTCAAGGAAAAATCTATTGCCGCTCACCGTGCCGGCCTCAAAACTATTTTTATTCCCGTCGATAACAAAAAATCTTTAGTCGAGATTCCCGCCGAAGTCAAAAAAGACATCAAATTTATTCCTGCCGATCACTATTTGCAAATTTATCAACGGATTTTTACTTAAAACTACATTCTTTCGACAGTTTTTATCCCCAATAGTCCCAGCCCCAAACCGATCGTGTTTGCCGTTGCTTTGGTTAAAAATATTCTAAAAGTTTCTTCTGGCTGGTCAATAATTCGGTGCTTACCGTAAAATTCGTTATACAACCTGGCGATTTTCACCAAATATTCGGCTATCACTGCCGGCGAATATCTTTCTGCCGCTTCCACTATTTTTTCCTCAAGCTTGTTCAGTCCTCGCAACAAAGCTACTTCTTCAGGGTTGATTTCTTTTGGTAAATCCCCGATATTTTTTTGTTCTAATATTTTAGTTTTTGATAAAACACTTTGGCATCGGGCATAGGTGTATTGCAAGTACGGTCCGCTGTCTCCCTGCAGGCTCATTACCCGTTCCCAGTCAAAAATGATATCTTTTCTTGGATCCTGCGATAAATCATTAAACTTTATCGCTCCGATAGCCACCGCCTCAATCATTTTCTTTTTCTCCGCCGCCGTCATTTCTTTGGATACTTGGGTACTATTCGCTATTTCTTTGGCCTTTTCTCTGGCTCTATCAATCACTTCGTCAAGGTGAATAGTTTTTCCTTCTCTCGTCGAAAATTTTCCGCCTTTCCAGCGGATTAGTCCGTGAGCTACATGCACCATCGCTTTTTGCTCCATCCACCCCATCATTTCCACCGTCTTAAATAATTGCCTAAAATGTAAAGCCTGATCAACCCCAACTTCGTAAATCATCAAATCCGGCAGCCATTCTTTTAATCGATATTTCACTGTCGCCAAATCCCTCGTAAAGTAAGTTGTTGTTCCGTTGGATTTTTGAATCATCGCCGGCGGCATATCGTCAAATTCCACAATCAATGCTCCTTGGCTTTCACTACACACTTTTTTCTTGTTTAAATCAGCAATTACTCTCGGTAGCATCTTTTCATAAAACGCCTCACCATGGGCAAAATCTATTTTTACTCCCAACATGTCATAAACCTGGTTGAATTCGATTATTGAGATATCGACACATTTTTGCCAAATTTCTCTGGCTTCCGGATCACCTTTTTCCAATTTAGCAAACCATTCTCGAGCTTCATCGTCGAGTTTTGGATCTTTTTCTGCTTCTTCGTGGAATTTCACATACAACTTTTCCAAATCACCAATCGTCATTTTTTCTACCGGCTTGTCGCCCCACTTTTTGATCGCTACAATCAATTTGCCAAATTGCGTTCCCCAATCACCCAAATGGTTATCGCCGATACATTTCCAGCCTAAAATTTTATAAATGTTATAAAGGGCCTGTCCAATATCGGTTGACCGCAAATGTCCGATACCAAATGGTTTGGCAATATTTGGCGCCGAATAATCAATTACTACCGTTTTTCCCAGGCCATGTTTTCCCAAGCTACTTCTAAATTCGGTTTCATAGTTTATATTTTCTGCCTGTTTTACCAAATATTCTTTTTTCAAATAAAAATTTAAAAACCCGCCGCCTGCCACTTCTATTTTTTCCACCGTATCGGTCTTATCAATAATTTCATCCAGTTTATTTTTTATCTCTTTAGCCACCTCTATCGGATTTTTTTTCTGATTTTCTTGCCCGCCGAAGCCTTGGCGAAGGTGGGTAGCCACTACCATGGCAATATTCGTCGAGTAATCGCCGAATCTTTCATCGGTCGGATGCTCAAGGCGGATATTCTCAAGTCCTGTTACCACTTTTAACTTTTTTACAATCTCATCCATGTCTCGATTCTACCAGATTATCTCTTAATTTTTTGTTTTCTTAGTATCACCTCAAACCCTTTCGATTGATAAGAACACCCTTCACACCTTACCAAAATTTCCCCATATTTTCCACTCGGTCTTGATGTTTCCCTTACCCACGCACTTGGATGTCCCATCTCCAACAAACACAAAGTGTCATTTCCCGCGCTTTCTTCCGGGTCAAAACATACGCCTATCGATCTCCTCAAAAACTGTCGATGTCTTGTTCTCAATGCCGGACAATACTTTCTAAAATCAATCGTTATTTTCTCCCTCTCATCCATAACAAATTATATCATCCAATCGAATATGATATCCTTTAAATATGCAAATCAACCCCTCAATATTTAAGTCTTATGACATTCGTGGAATTTACTCCGATACTTTAACCGACGACATCGCCTATCGTATTGGTCGGGCATATGTTACTTTAGTTCAATCTGAAAACCAGGGAAAACAATTAACTATTTTGGTTAGTCGTGACGTTCGTCTTTCCAGCCAGTCTTTATCTCAATACTTAATTAAAGGGCTAACTGATCAGGGAGCTAATGTTGTCGATATTGGTTTGGCTAGTACTCCGACAATGTATGCCGCTACTTCCTACTTTGGTCACAATGGAGGCATCCAAGTTACTGCGTCTCACAATCCCAAAGAATACAATGGCTTTAAAATGGTTCGGGCTCATGCCGTCCCTGTCAGCGGCGAAACCGGTATTACTTTTATCCGTGACTTGGTTATAAAAAACGTATTTTCTTCTCCCGCAAACATTGGTCATATCGAAACCAAAATCAATGTCCTACCGGAGCTTTTAAAAAGCCAGCAAAACGAATGGCAAGTTAATTTAGATAACCTCAAGCCGTTAAAAATTGTTATAGATGCCGCCAATGCTATGGGCATCTTAGACTATCCCGAAATTCTTGCCGATACCCCTTGTGAACTTATTAAGCTTAATTTTGAACTAGACGGCAATTTTCCCGCTCATCAACCTGATCCTCTGGATGAAAAAAATTTGGTTCCCTTACAGGAGGCGGTCAAACAACACCATGCGGATTTAGGAATTGCTCCTGATGGTGACGGTGACCGTGTTTTTTTTGTTGATAATAATGGCGACCTTATTAGACAGGAGATTCTTCGGGGTTTAATGGCTCAAATTGTTTTAAAAAAATTTCCCGGTTCTACCGTTTGTTACGATATTCGTCCCGGTCGTATTACTAGAGACATGATTGAAGCTGTTGGTGGCAAAGCAGTTGTTACTAAAGTTGGTCATTCTCTCATTAAAGAACAAATGATTCGGGAAAATTCACCCTTCAGTGGCGAATCGTCTGGTCATTATTTTTTTCGTTTTTCATACGGATCTTTTGAATCGCCGGCCATGTTGGTTTGGCAATTTTTAAATTTAATCTCTACCCAAAACAAGCCTGTTTCCGACATTATCGCTCCCTACAAAATCTATTTTCACTCCGGTGAAATCAACTCTACTATTGCCGATCCCAAGGCTAAAATAGAGGAAATCAAATCCAAATATTCCAACGGTCAAACAAATCTACTAGACGGGGTTACTATCGAATATGATAATTGGTGGTTTAACGTCCGCGCTTCCAATACCGAGCCCTTATTGCGCCTTAATCTTGAGGCCAAAACTCAAAAACTAATGGAAGAAAAACGCGACGAAATTTTAGTTTTGATTCGAAGTTAATTTAGCCTAAATTTATTCCAATCCCTCGTTTTCTATCGGTGAAAAGAAAAATACGAGTAGAGGAATAGTTCCCGCCAAAATCATCGCCCACATCAACGACTTGTCAAAAATAAAGCCCATTATTGGGTTTAAAATTACCAACGCTATTCTTCGGAGCATCGAAATTGACGACAACACTGTTGCCCTTTGTTCCGATGGTATCAATTTATTCATATAAGCCGACATCAAATCTAGTCTTGTCAATCCAAATCCGCCGGCGAAAAGTAAAAGTATTCCTACAGTCCAAAAGCTTGGCCATATGGCAACAATAAAAAATGATAATCCGGTTACCAAAGCTCCAAACTTCAAAAAACCTTTCGCTCCGCCGGCCCACTTTTCCAGCCTGGTAAAGTTGGCCGAAATTAACATTTCCGCTCCTACCAACGCCGCCTGAATGAATCCAAACCAAAAAATTGGTAATCCCAACTTCATTAATATCGGTTGGTAAAACCAAATCACAAAATACGCTCCGGCTGCTACCAGCACTCCGTCCAATGCTAACAATCTCAAAACCCGGTGATGAACAAAAAATGAAATCCCGTTTTTGGCGATTAATAAATATCTTTTTCTCTCCGGAGTTTTATCGTGAACTTTGGGTTCCCGAATGCTTAGCGCCACCAAAAAGCACAAAAACGTCGGAATTGCCGAAAACAACATCGGTGAATTTACTCCGAATTTTTGTGCCATCAAGCTGCCTATCGGCGCCGCCAAAAATATTCCGGCTAAATGAATTGTGTTTGCTCTTCCAAATATTTTTTTACTTTCACTTTCCCGGCCTTCTTCTTTTAGAGCATCGTACAACAAGGCATCATCAGCCCCTGAAGACAATGCCGCCCCCATGGCATATAAAAACTCCGCTATTAAAAAAACTCCAAACAAAGGAACACTTCCGTAAACCAGTGTTGCTATCGCTGTTACCAGTCCGGCCATAGCCAGAGAATATTTTCTCCCTAAAAAATCTGCTACGGCTCCTGTCGGTATTTCCAGCAAAAATATCCACAGCATAAACCACGATTGCAATATTTGGATTTGAAATTGGCTGATATGCGCCCAGTTGGTATACATCGGCACCAACACCGCCCCAAAGAAGACCAAATCCCTCAAAAAAACATAGAGGTAATACTTCAAAATCGTCTTGTTCTTACTGATCTTCGGCCAAATCATCACTAATTATATACCAGTTTTGCTCTCTTGACACTTCGCCTTTTCTTCGGGTATGATGAATTATCGACCTCTATCAAAAAATTTCCATCCTCGGTCCTGACGCCCAATACGATACTTGTGGTCCCCGTGATTTTGGTCAAACTACCAATATTCCCGGTGTCTACAATGCCAAAATTAATGGCCGTACCTGTCGTCTTTTTAAGGTTCTGCAAACCAATAGTTGTCAAAATAATTGCCGTTACTGTGCCTTTCGCCGTGACCGTGACCGCTCTCGTATCTCGGCCACTCCCGACGAAATGGCCTCGGCTTTTGATTCAGCCCATCGTCGCCGTTTGGTTGATGGTTTATTTTTATCCTCCGGTATTGTCATCAATCCCGACACCACCATGACCAAAATGATTGACACGGTTCATCTTCTTCGTCGCAATTATCGGTATCAAGGTTATGTCCACTTAAAAATCATGCCCGGCAGTTCTTCCTCAACTATCCGTGAAGCGGTCAAGATTGCTAACCGTATCTCTCTCAACATCGAATCTCCCACCGAATCCGACCTGTCTTATCTTTCCCCCGATAAAAATCTCAAATCCGGTTTCTTTGCTACTCTTTTTGAAATTAAAAAACAAATCCGCCAGATTAAGTTTTACGGTCTCAAAACCCCCAGCGTTACCACTCAATTTGTTGTTGGCGCCGGTACTGAAAAAGACCAGGATATTGTCCGTTCTACCAGCCTTTTGTATCAACAGTTTGGTCTTAAACGGGTTTTTTATTCTGCTTTCCGCCCTATTGCTGATACTCCGCTAGCAACCAGGCCGGCCGTATCTCTAGTCCGTCAAAACCGTCTTTATCAATCCGATTTTTTGATGCGTTTTTATCGTTTTTCTCCCGACGATTTAACTTTCGATATTTTCGGCAATTTATTGGACACTCTCGATCCCAAACTGGCCTGGGCTAATCGTCATCCCGAAATTTATCCGGTTAATCTCAATCGGGGTTCCTATTGGAATTTACTTAAAGTCCCTGGTATTGGTCCTACTTCCGCTCAAAAAATTGTCAAGCTTCGCCAATCTTCACCCCTTTCCTCTTCCCGTCTCTCCGGCCTTCGTCTCCAGCTCACCAAAATTCTGCCTTATGTTAGCTTTTAGGGCCAGTAAAAAAATTCACCAATTTTTCCATTGTCAATTTTTACTCCTTCAGATTTTAACAATTTTATTTTCTTTTCAATTTCTTTCCCCATAGTTTTTCCCATAAAACCGCCAATTCTTCCATCGCTTCTTACCACTCGGTGACAAGGCACCTCCGGTGCATATGGATTATTTCTTAGTGCCTGTCCCACCGCCTGATATGCCTTACAGCCCAATTTTTGGGCAATTACTTTATAAGTAGTCACCCTTCCGACCGGAACTTCACGAAGTATTTTATACACTCTATCTGCAAAGTTAGCCATTTCTTTACTTTCTTAATCTTTCAACATCTCTCCAACCGATATCTGTTCTGTAATGTAAATAATTTCCCTCAACATTTACTAAAGACATTGCTTCATAAGCTTTTTGTCTGGCTTCAACAACATTATTACCTTCCCCTACAATATAAAACAACCTTCCTCCAAGGGAATAATATTTATCTTCAATTATTTTCATTCCCGCCCCATATATCTGCACTCCATCAATTTCTCTTGCCTCATCAATGCCAAATATTCTTTGACCGGTATGCCATGAAGAATCTCCCGGATAGTCTTTTGAGGTCCCGGCTACTACTACTCTTGATTTTCCATCATGTCTAATCTTTACTTTTCCGATATTCCCCTCAACTACTGTCATCCCCAGTTCAAATAAATCGGTTTTTAAACCGGGTAAAATAACCTGAGCTTCCGGATCACCCCAACGGGCGTTAAATTCAACTACAAAAGCTTTTAATGCATAATCTCTTGAGAAAGAAGGATAGGGCACAACGCCCTTATTAACCAAGATTCCTCCGAGATACAAAATCCCTTTATAGTGTCTTCCTAATTCTCGTAATCCATGAATTGTCTTTTCAATTATATTTTGTTTCACCTCTCGTAAAATTTCCGGGGTAAGAACAAGTGGAGGGCTACTACATCCCATTCCACCGGTATTTTCGCCCTGATCGGAATCATTAACCCTTTTATGGTCTTGAGCACTTCCCAGTACCCGATAATGTTCACCGTCGCAGGCGATAAATAAGGAAAACTCTTCGCCGGCAGTCCCGTCTTCTCCCTTCAGCCATTCCTCAACAAGAAAAACCTTTCCGGGTTCTGTTTGGGATATTTCCAATATTTTTCCTTTCGCTTCCTCATTATTGCGTGCAGGTAGCGCCCCTTTTCCCCCCGCTAAATAGGCAGCTTTAATAAACCAGGGTCTATTTTGCAATCTATCCAGAACAATCATTGCTCCTTCAACACTTGCTTGTTCGGCTGAATAAATATAATAATCGGGCTGCGGAAGACGATACTGTCTACCAAATGTTCTTGCCCATCCTTTATCCCATTCTATCTGCCCGGCTTCTTTTGTTGGGCCAATGGTATGGATTCCATTTTCAGTCAAAAGATTCACCAATCCGGCTCTAATTGCATTGTCTTGTGCCACATCGACTAAAGCAACTTTTTCTTCCCTGCAAATCTGTAAAATTTCGGCAATATCTGTTGTTTTCAATCTTGGATAAACTTGAATATCCTTTAAATCATTTATTTTCATTGAATCATTGCCCGGAATAGCGATAACTCTTCCAACATGTTCACTTTGAGCGTATTTATCAACTAAAGCAGCACCTCTTCCTCCTCCGTCTATTACTAATACCGTATTTTCTAAATTTCTTTCCCTCATCTTTAATTCAAAAATTTGGTGACTCCGCCGGGAGTCGAACCCGGGTTAACAGGATGAGAACCTGCCGTCCTAACCACTAGACGATGGAGTCATTTTTACTTCTTCGGCCAAAGTACTATATATTATATAAGGTGATCATAAAATAAGCACCTCTTTGAGTTAAAATCTATCTATGGATCTTTACCGCCACCACCGTTTTTCCCTTTCGCTTATCATTGTCACGGTTGTCACTTCTGTCATTTTTTGGAACATTTTTTATCTCAAACTTACTCCGCTTTTGGGTTTTCCTAAATCTACTTTGGAAACCATTTTTGCCAATTATGATGGTCCCAATTATATGGCTATCAGCAAATGCGGCTATCAAAAAAGCTGTCTTAGTAGCAGTTTTTCTTTACCTCAACCCGGTGAATATTATCCTGCTCATCTTCCCGGTTATCCTATTCTCATCAAATTTTTTGATCTTTTTACCACCGGCCCCAAAGCCATGCTTTTGACTACTCTTTTAGGTTCAGTTTTTTTATCAATTGCCTCATTTAAATTTTTTCGAATATATCTCAAGCCCAAAAAAGCCTTTTGGCTTTCACTTTTGCTTTTATTTCTTCCGGCCCGTCTTTTTGTTCTTCGGCAGGTTGGTGCTCCGGAAGCCTGGTTTTTAGGCAGTATTTTAGCCTCTATCTTCTACTTCAAAAAGAAAAAATATTTTATCTCGGCCCTTTTTGCCGCTTTAGCCCAGCTTTTTAAAAGTCCCGGTATTTTGCTTTTTGGCGCTTATTTTTTAATGGCCGCTTACGAATTATTTTTTAAAAAACGTAATTTAAAAAATTTAATTAAAAAATATTTTTCCTATCTTTTGGTGCCGGTTACAATTTTAGGGATATTTTATTTTTATTATCTCCAAACCGGCGATTTTTGGGCTTATTTTCATTCCGGTGACAATTTTCACCTCACTCTTCTGCCTTACCAAATTTTTATCAGTACCCGGTCCTGGATCAACACTATCTGGTTGGAAGACGTTATTTATATTTTGCTGCTCGCTTTTTTGGGTGTCTATTTTCTCTTTAGAAAAAAGAAGATAAGTATTGTTACTATTTTTCCGGCACTTTATCTTTTAGCCACTGTTTTTGTCGCTCACCGGGACATCAGCCGCTATCTTGCCCCAATCTACCCCTTTCTCTTTTTGGCTTTTCAAAAAGTTTTGATCCAAAAATATTTTAAAGTCATCTTTTTTTTGATTCTTCCGGCCATTCTCCTTTACGGCATCAATTTTGTCATTGGTAATACTGCTCCCATTGCCGATTGGACTCCTTACTTATGACCGACGTCAAGCTAGTTCGTTCCTCCGAAGAATCGATCAAAGATCATCTTCGTACTTACTATCAAGCCTTAGAATCCGGACAACCGGTCACCATTTCTTCTTTAATTCCCAGCTATCGCCGGCTCATGCCCTCACTGCATTCCAAATTAAATGACCCCAAAATCGATTTTCCTGCCTTGAATTACTGCCTTGCTCGTCTACCAAGTTGTATTTTCGATACGCAAACAATTTTGATCGGTCAAAATCTAAATCAATTTCAGCAAGAAAACATCGATTTTCCCAGTTTTAAACCGGTTAAATCTTCGGCTCGTCGTCGTCTTTGGTCTTTTGACGATGCCGCTAAGACCCTTGCCTGCATCATTTCTTCCGATTCCGATATCGACGACTTAGTTAATATCTTAATTTGTTTTTTTATCGAGTGGCAAAAAATTAAAACCTTATCTAAAAAAAAGGAACTTGACCTGACTGAAAACGAAAATCACGAAATATTGGGAATAAACGGTAACGAATGGAGCGGGTTGAAGAATCTTTTGGGTGACGATTGGCGTCATGATTTAACCGTTTCTTTGCCCGATTATGCTTTCCGTCTTTTAGGCCATAATTTCGATTCTTACACTCAAACCTCTCGTGATTGGTGGCAACAGGCCAAAGATAAAAGTCTTACCCTTGGCCTATCCTCCCTTCCCATTTATTTTATTTCCTCCAATACCCATAGCCTTACCAACATCATTGGCGGTTTTGTTAAACATGAACAGGGTCAAATCTTTAGCTATATCGAAAAATCTCATCCACAATTAGCCCAAATTTGGCAAAAAATTAAAACTGGCCAAAACGATGTTAAGGTAAATGATTTTTTATATTACATTTCTAATATCTATTTGAAAAATCATCCTCAAGCCCAAAGAGACAAAGAGCATTACGAAGCTAATCTTGGCATCAAAAATATCACTGTCAATAGCTCACTTTTTTCTGGTATTCAAATTATTCCTATCTCGACTATTGCCAACTCCATCAACCTTGACGGTAACTTAAATGTCAGAAACAAGGAAAAATTATCTCAAAGCCAGGCCTTGATAATTAACATTGATTATCCTTTAGGTTTTGCCGCTTACTACCTTTTATCAACCATTCTTGTCGACCTTAAACAACTTAAGGGTGTTTATCTTGTTGGTAAAGCCGCCATTTTAACCGGAGTCATTGGTGACATCCAGATATCGAAGTCAGTGTTTGACGAAAGGACCGGCAATATCTTTCATCTAAAAAATATTTTTAATAATAATTTTCCTTTCATCGGGAATCAAAGCGATGTCCTTCATGATCAAAAAACCATTTGTGTCTTTGGTACTTTTTTGGAAAACTCAAAGCAACTTAATGACTATATCGGGGCTGGTTTTAACATTATTGAAATGGAATCCGGTGCTTATCTGACAGCCATCGCCGAAACTATTCTTCATAAAAAATTACCCCAAAACGAGGTCATTAATGTCGACAATTTACCTTTCGACTTGGGCATCATCAATTATGCTTCTGACAATCCTCTTTCAAAAAATCTAGGGGAGGGGAATCTGGCTCTCCGTGGCGTCGAGCCTACATACCTCGCCTTGCTCTCCGTTGTCCAGCGCATCATCGATCTCGAATCAGCCTAATATTAAAGCCTTTTCCTCTCAATATTTCCCCAATAGTAACCCGATATTCTCTTATCGCTTTTAGGCGGTCTCCCAAACGATCTGGATGAGGACAACCCGACTCTTCATAACGTCGCGCCAATCCGTCGGGCTCTCTTTCCTGTTGTTCAAAGTACCGCGGATTTCGAATTAGCTTAACCGATCCTCTAGGCCTGGATCGACAATGCCTTCCGGTTAATTTTATCGGTCCGATTTCTCCCTCAACATCCCCCGAACGATGTGTTGATGGTCTTCCCTTGTTCTTGGACACTCTCCTAAAAAACTCACCCTTATTTAATTTATTAATTGTCAATAAATCAACTAATTCAGGATCAATCTCTCCAAATCTACTTTTAAAAATTTCATTTGAATCTTTACTCATTTTATTAGATACACTCTTCCGTTTTCTTCCTCAATAATGTTCTTTAACGAAAGTGCCGATATTTTAACCAAAACTTCGGTTATCGTCAACTCCAGTTTTCTCCCAATCTCATCCACGCTTAAATCCTCATTTTTTAATGCTCCGATTATTTTTCTTTCGCAATCATCCAAACTATCTTCAAACAAGTTTACCTGTATCGAATTTTCCGCACTTTTATTTTCAAAAATATCAACCGTGCTCGTCATCATTTTTGCCAAATCATTTTTAATTAAGTAATTAACTCCTTCCGAAACTTCGGAAAATATTCCTCCGGGTACCGCCCAAATCTTTTTCCCCATTTGTCTTGCCAATCTGGCGGTTATCAGACTGCCCGATTTCATCCCCGCCTCAACGATTAATACTCCGATAGTCGCTAACCCGGCCACAATTCTATTTCTTTGGGGAAAGCTCCACAATGTCGGCTGAAAATCCGGCTCGTATTCCGATATCATCAGGCCCCCGTTTTCTAGTATTTTGGTATACAACTCATTATTTTCTGTCGGTAATAATACGTCTAATCCTCCGCCCAAAACTGCTATTGTTTTTCCTCCCGATTCCACGCATTTGGTATGGGCTTCAGTATCAATTCCATACATAAATCCGGAAATTACCGTTACCTTATTGGCCACAATTTCCGGCATAAATTTTTCCATTATTTCCCGCCCATAGCGGGTCATTCTTCGGCTCCCTACTACTGCTAGTGTTTTTTCAAAAATACTTTTATTCCATTCACCTCGGTAATATAGTTTTTTGGGGTAATTTCTGATTTTTCTCAATTCACCGGGAAAAATATCATCGTCTATCAAAATAATTTTAATTTTCCACTGTTTCCAATCACCCATATAGATTTTTGTAATATCTTATTCTTTTAATGGTCTTGTCTTCATTTAAAACTATCGCTACTGCATCAATGCGGTATTTTTGAAATTGTTTTTTGATTTGCGGCTTCATTACTAAAAAACTCTCTGCCACCCGTCTTACTTGACCCAATTTCCTTTTATTAATCATTTCTTCGGGTGTTCCGTATCTGTCCCCGACTTTCAGTTTAACCTCGACAAACACTAACCATTCTTTATCCTGCATTACCAAATCAATTTCCCCTAATTTATTTTCAAAATTCATTTCGATAGTTTCCATGCCTGTCTCTTCCAAATATTTTTTGGCTATTTCTTCACCGTTTTTGCCCTTGGTATAGTTTCTGGTTTTATCCACACTATTCTCCCGTTCTAATCCGATACTGTAATGCTTCGGCGACTTGAGCTTCGCCGATTTCCTCCACTTTTGCCAAATCCGCAATAGTTCTGGCTACTTTTATTAATCGAAAATAAGTTCTGGCCGACAGGGCATATTTGTTTACCGCCTGTTTTAGCAATAAATTTGCCGGTGCAGTTAATTTGGCAAATTCCTTTAAATGGCTGTTTTTCATATCTGCATTGCAATGAATTCCCTCAAATTTTTCAAACCGCTTTTTTTGAATGTCTCTCGCCCTTTTCACTCTTTCTTTGATTATTGCCGATTTTTCGGCGGCATCTTTTAATTTTATGTCCACCATTAATTTATTGACGTCCACCGACGGTACGTTTAAGTGTAAGTCAATTCTATCCATTATCGGTCCCGATAGCTTCTTTTGATAATTCATAATTTGATGAACACTGCATTTACAAGTTTTTTTGATATCTCCCAAAAATCCACATGGACATGGGTTGGCCGCTGCCACCAGCATAAATCTTGCCGGAAACTGCATCGATCCGGCTGATCGGGAAATTGTTACGTATCCGTCCTCAAGCGGTTGCCGCATTGCCTCCAAGGTGTTTCTGCCAAATTCCGGAAATTCGTCCAAAAAAAGTACTCCCCGATGCGCCATCGATACCTCTCCTGGATGCGGATTAGACCCGCCGCCGATTAAGCCGACCAACGACGTTGTGTGGTGCGGCGACCTAAACGGCCGTTGTCGAATCAGCGATCCTCCGGCTGGGATATTGCCGGTAATTGAAAAAATTTTAGTTACTTCCAGGCTTTCTTTTTCGGACAAATCCGGCATTATTCCGGCAACCGCTCTTGACAACATCGTTTTTCCGGAGCCCGGAGGCCCCATCATAAATACATTGTGTCCGCCGGCCGCCGCTATTTCCATCGCCCTTTTTGCCTGTTCTTGCCCCAAAATTTCCGAAAAATCAAACTCCGCTTCCACGTCCGCCAACAACTCTTCGTTTTTTATTGGCACAAGCGTCTCAATCTTTTTCTCGCCTCGTAAATGCTTAATCAAAGTTTTTAGGCTATCTACCGGATAAGCACTTATGCCCTCGACGACACTGGCTTCATTGGCGCACAATCTCGGTACAAAAATATCTTTAATTCCTTGTTCTTTAGCCAGTATCGCCAGTAAAAACACTCCTCTGGTATGTCTTAAACTTCCGTCGAGCGACAACTCTCCATAAAAGTAAGCCCTATCTTGGGGTAAATTAACTTCACCCATCGCCGCCAGTATCCCGATAGCGATTGGTAAATCATAGCTTGAACCGTCTTTGGGTAAATCAGCCGGCGCCAAATTAATCGTAATTTTAGCGTCGGGGAATTCAATATCCGAATTAATAATTGCCGTTTTTACCCGTTCTTTTGCCTCGTCAATAGCCTTACTCGCCATCCCTACAATTCCAAATCCGGGGAATCCTTTTTCCGCCACGTTTACTTCGACTTCTATCTCTACCGGCTTAAGTCCATAATTTGTCACACTTTTCACTTTCTTCAGCATTGATATCAAACTTTAGCATTTTTATAAACCGATATGGTAAACTCACCCAAATGGTCAAGTTATTAGACGCAGTCCGTGATTTATTTTTTCCGGAAGACACCCCCATTAAAATCTGTGATATGCTCGATTGTCGCCAATTAGCTACTGGGCAAGTAAGTTTTTTTCCAATTCCGCTATTAGGGATAGAGAGTTCTCTTCTGCCAAGTTGCGGTCATTACTGTGAAGATCACGGACGAATGGTAACCGCAAGATGTAGCCATTTAATTGCTTCTACTACTTGGTCGGATTCACTACCTCAATAAACTCCAAAATCTTGAAAAGACGCAAAGATCATACTTTTCTGGCTTTCAGTATCTCTTCACTGACCTGATTATATTTAGTGATAACTTCATCCCGACGTCTCAACGAACCCGCCAAAACTTCTACCGCATAATATCTTTCACCCACCGATAATTTACTATAAGTATCAGGTTTTTCATCATTTACATAAAATCGAAATTCTGTTCCATACCCATGTCTTATAGTTGGCATGCCTAATTCAGTTGCGGTTTGCTCCAATAAATCAGCCGATTTCGGATCATGAAAGACTAAAACAAAACACCCTTGGTCAATTTCTTTTCCCAAGATATTAATAATTCTAATTTTTTCAGCCATTTCCATGAAATTATGTAAATGAAACTATTATACCAAAAGAAACCCGAACCTTGATAAAATTAACCGTGCCATTCGAACTTAAATCAACTTTCAAACCCGCCGGCGATCAGCCCGCCGCTATCGAAAAACTCGTCTCCAATTATCGGCAGGGGATTGGTAAACAAACCCTTTTAGGCGTCACCGGTTCCGGTAAAACTTTTACCGTGGCTAATTTCATAGAGCAGACTCAACTCCCGACTTTAGTTATATCCCACAACAAAACTCTCGCCGGCCAACTTTACCAGGAATTCAAAGAACTTTTTCCCAAAAACAAAGTTTCCTATTTTGTTTCTTATTACGATTATTATCAGCCCGAAAGTTACTTGCCCGCCTCCGATACTTATATTGCCAAAGACGTTGAAATCAACGACTTAATCGATAAACTTCGGCTTGAAGCCACCTCTAATCTTTTTTCCGGCCCTGATAATATTATTGTCGCCTCGGTTTCCTGTATTTACAACATTGGTGATCCTGTCGAATTTAGTGGTCGGACTCTTGATTTTGCTATCGGCCAAGTTTGGCCCCGTCGGTCTCTTTTGGAAGCCTTGGTTTCCCTTTACTACACCCGCTCCGATTTGGAATTTAAACGTTCTACTTTTCGGGTTAGGGGCGAGCAAGTTGAAATTTGGCCGTCCTATGCCGATTGGATTATCGTTTTGGATTTTGTCGATGGTACTTTACAAAAAGTCACCGAACGTCATCCTTTTTCCGGTCACGAAGTCACCTCTCAAAATTACCGCCTTTATCCGGCCAAACAGTACGTTGGTACCGCTAATGCCGATCTTAAGGAAATCTTTAAAGCTATCCGCTCCGATTGTCAAAAGCAGGTCGATTTGTTTAATTCACAAAATAAAATTCTGGAAGCTCACCGGATTCACGCCCGGGTCGAATATGATCTGGAAATGATTGAAGAGTTAGGTTACGTCAACGGCATTGAAAATTATTCGACCTATTTTGAACAAAATCGCCGCCCCGGTGATCCGCCCTATACTTTAGTTGATTATTTTCGCCACCTTTGGGGCGACAATTTTTTGACCGTCATCGATGAATCGCACGTTTCCGTTCCCCAAATTACCGGGATGCATGCCGGCGATCATGCCCGCAAGAAAACCTTGATCGACTTTGGTTTTCGTCTGCCATCGGCCTTTGACAATCGCCCGTTAAGATTTGAAGAATTTTACGAGCGGGTTAAAAATGTTATTTACGTTTCCGCTACTCCGGCCGAATTTGAAATTAAAGACTCTAACGGTCATGTTATTGAGCAAATTATTCGTCCTACCGGGCTTGTCGATCCTCCGATCGTTGTTCGCTCCACTAAAAATCAAATCCCCAATCTTATCGACGAAATCGTTAAGCGCAAAACTGTCAAGGAGCGGACACTGGTTGTCACTATCACCAAAAAAATGGCCGAAGAACTGGCCGGCTATCTTGCCAATCCTCAAAAAACACCAATCCCTCTTTCGGTTGCTTATCTTCACTCTGACATCGATACTTTGGAGCGTTCCACAATTTTAGACAAACTTCGATCCGGTGATTATGACGTTTTAGTCGGTGTCAATCTTCTTCGCGAGGGTCTTGATCTTCCCGAAGTTAGCTTGGTTGCTATTTTGGATGCCGACAAACAGGGTTTTTTACGTTCCAAATCCTCCTTGATTCAAATTATGGGTCGGGCCTCCCGTCATCTTTCCGGTTCTGTCATTCTCTATGCGGACGAAGTTTCCGACGCTATGCGGGGAGCTATCGGCGAAGTCAATCGCCGCCGGACTATTCAGCTAAAATACAATCAAGATCACAACATCACGCCCGTTTCCATCACCAAATCAATTCGTCCCAAAATCATCGAAGCCGAGGAAAGTACCAAAGCGGTTATTACTCCGCTTCTTTTAGTCGATCCCGACTCACTTACTCCCGATCAGAAAAAACATCATCTTTCCGGCCTCCGTAAGCAAATGCGTACTTTTGCCGCCGATCTTAACTTCGAAGAAGCCATCAAAATTAGGGATAAAATAAGAAAGATAGAAAAAGAATGAATCCCATTATTCCAAAACTAAAAAGACTAGTTCGTAATACTTGCAAAAAACCCACCAACACCGCCGGTTACGGCGCTTGGACTTATCACATTAAATTAGTTACTAAATACTCGGCTAAATTAGCCAATCTCTTGCACGCCGACAAAGAAATTGTCGAAATTGCCGCTATTTTACACGACTATGCCAGTGTTAAAAACCAAAAATATGATCCTGAACACGAAATTATTGGAGCTGAATTTGCTCAGAAAATACTAGAAAAATATCAGTATCCTCAAGATAAAATTGATTTAGTTAAAAAATGCATTCTCAATCATCGCGGCTCCAGATTAAAATCAAAATCATCTATCGAAGAAATTTGTGTTGCCGACGCTGATGCCATGGCCCATTTTTATGCGATTAGCTCGCTCTTTTTTCTTTGTTTCTATAAACATAAACTAGATATCAAAGATTCTCAAATATGGATTTGGCAAAAGCTAAATCGTAGTTGGCAAAAGCTAAGTCCAGAAGCTCAAAAACTAATTAAACCCCACTATCTCGCCGCCAAATTGCTCTTCAGTAAATCGTAACTCATACCCGAAACTTACCCAAATATCTGCTACAATATATTACTTCCCCGATATCAAATCGGGAAACGCCCATTGGGGAGGTTTTTTTATGGATCAACAAACCAACATTATTGTCAAAGGAGCTCGGGAAAACAACCTCAAAAATGTTTCATTTGAGTTTCCCAAAAATAAATTAGTCGTATTTACCGGCGTTTCCGGTTCCGGCAAATCTTCTATGGCCTTTGACACTCTTTTTGCCGAAGGTCAGCGCCGTTATGTCGAAAGTCTCTCGTCTTATGCCCGTCAATTCTTAGGCAGTATGAAACGTCCCGAGGTCGATTTGATCGAAGGGTTATCCCCGGCTATTGCCATCAACCAAAAAGCTATTTCTCACAATCCCCGTTCTACTGTCGGCACTGTCACCGAAATTTACGATTATCTCCGTTTGCTATTTGCCCGCATCGGTCATCCTCATTGCCCTCACTGTGGCCGTGAAGTTGTCCCTCAAACCAGTAAGCAAATTGTCAATCACATTTTAGACACTCTTCGTTCTGAAGTTTATGGTCTTAACGTTTATCGTTTTTTGGTTTTAGCCCCTGTTGTCCGCAACAAAAACGGTGATTTTCGTGGTTTAGTCGAAAATTTGCGCAAACAAGGCTATAAATATATCCGTATCGACAGTCAGGTAATCGATCTTTATGGTGATTTTGGTATTGCCAAAACTAACAAGCACAATATTGATGCCGTCATTGACCGTGTTTCGGTCACCAAAGATACGTTGAAAGATGAAACTAATTTATACCAGCGCTTAATTGACGACATTGAAGCTTCCATGAAATTAAGTAATGGTTTAGCCATTGCTTCCCGTGTCGAAAGTTCCGGTTTTGATTTCCCGGAAAAACCGGCTGAATTTACCGACACGCTCTATTCTGAAAATTATGCCTGTCCTGTCTGCAATCTTTCTTTACCGGCCATCGAACCTTCTTTGTTCTCTTTCAATTCTCCCATGGGTGCCTGTCTTGAGTGTAAAGGTCTTGGCTCTAAATTCCAAATTGATCGGTCTAAGTTTCCCGAATGGAAGGCCAAAATGCTTGAAGGTCGTTATGTCAGCACTACTTCCGAAATCGTTCGTGATGAGTTGGAAAAATTTATGATCAAAGAAAGTTGCCAGCTTTGCCATGGTTCCCGCCTTAACCCCGATGCCTTATCGGTTACGGTTTTAGGTAAAAATATTTACGAAGTTTGCCGGTTATCTATCGAGAAATTAAACGCTTGGATTCAAAATCTTAATCAAGAATTAGTCAGCGATAAAGAAACCGAAATTTTAGCTCCGATTCAAAAAGAACTTAAAACCCGGCTTGAATTTTTATTGGCCGTAGGGCTTGATTATCTTTCGCTTGAGCGTGAAGCCGGTTCTTTGTCTTCTGGTGAATCCCAGCGTATTCGCCTGGCTTCCCAAATCGGCACCGGCCTCACCGGTGTTCTCTATATTTTGGATGAACCTACCATTGGTCTTCATTCCCGCGACAACGATCGTCTTATCAAAACTCTCAAAAAACTCCGTGATTTAGGCAATAGCGTTGTCGTCGTCGAACACGATGAAGATGTTATCAAAAATGCCGACCACATCGTCGATTTTGGTCTTTACGCCGGTAAAAATGGTGGTGAAGTGATAGCCCAGGGTTCTCTTTCGGAAATCGAAAAAAATTCAAAGTCTATCACCGGTAAATATCTCTCCAAAAGACTTTCCGTAGAGACGTATTGCAATACGTCTCTACTCCAAAAGAATTCAGAGGGGATTTCCATCACCAACTGCCACCAGTGGAATTTGAAAAATATTAACGTTAACTTTCCACTCAACCGGCTTGTTTGTGTCACCGGTGTTTCCGGCTCCGGCAAGTCTACTTTAGTCCATGACACTCTTTTTGGTGGTGTTCGAAAACAGATATTAGGCTCTTATTACGGTACCATTGGCCAATTTGACAAAATAACCGGCTGTGACAATCTCACCGACGTTTTATTGGTTGATCAGTCTCCCATCGGTCGCACTCCCCGCAGCAACCCGGCTACTTATACTAAAATTTTTGACGATATTCGAGCCTTAATGGCGGAAACTTCAGAAGCCAAAATCCGCGGTTTTAACTCCGGTCGTTTTTCCTTTAATGTCAAAGGTGGCCGTTGTGAAGCCTGTGAAGGCCAGGGTCAAATCAAAATTGAAATGCAGTTTTTACCCGATGTTTATGTTACCTGCGATCAGTGTCACGGCACCCGTTTCAAAGATGAGACCTTAGAGGTCTATTACAAAGATAAAAACATCGCCGAAATTCTTCGGATGACTGTCGACGAAGCTTTAGACTTTTTCAAAAATATTCCCGGTTTACGGCGCAAGCTTACTACCGTTCAGGAAGTTGGTCTTGGTTATCTTGCGCTTGGTCAGCCCAGTAACACTCTTTCCGGCGGGGAGTCCCAACGGCTTAAAATTAGCCGTGAATTGGTTAAAAAGATTAACGGCCGCATTCTTTATATTCTCGATGAACCGACTACCGGCCTACATTTTTACGACGTCGATCGGTTAATTAAAGTTCTCCGTCGTTTGGTTGACATGGGTAATACTGTCGTCGTTATCGAACACAATCTCGATATCATCAAAAATTCTGATTGGATTATCGACATGGGCCCCGAGGGCGGGGAAAAAGGCGGTCAAGTTGTTGCTACTGGTTCCGTTAGTGACATCGTTGATTGTTCGACTTCCTATACCGGTCAATATCTTAAAAAGCACCTTGGGTTAAAATAACTTGTGATCGACTTAAGCAATCTTCCGCAGTCTCCCGGCATTTATATTTATAAAAATTCTGCCGGTGAAATTATTTACGTTGGCAAGGCCATTAATTTAAAAAAACGCGTCTCCCAATATTGGCAACGCGACGATGCTCTGGGTCCCAAAACCAGAAGTCTCGTATTTCAAATTGCCGATATTAGTGTAAAAATAGTTGCCTCCGAAATCGAAGCTTTGATTTTGGAAGCCACTTATATTAAAAAATACCGGCCCAAGTTTAACTCTCTTCTCAAAGACGACAAAAGCTATATTTATATCAGTATCAGTCGTGATAAATATCCATTGGTTACCCGGGCTTTCAAGTCCGGCCTCAATCCCAAATCCGAAAATTATGGCCCTTTCCCGAGTGGCACTGCTGTTACCACTCTTCTAAAAACCTTTCGCCGTCTTTTCCCCTATTATCAAAAATCTCATAGTTCCAAACCTTGTCTTTATTGTCATCTTGGCCTTTGTCCGGGTCCGGACATATCCGTTTCCGACTATCTTCGTAATATTAGAAATATTAAAAGAATTCTTCGCGGCCACTTTAAATCCCTGCTTTCCGGTCTCAACCGCGACATGAAAATAGCCTCAAAATCGGAAGACTTTGAAAAAGCCGCCACCTTCCGTGACCAAATTAATTCCTTAACCTATATCACCTCCGGTTGGCAAAATTTAAGCCATTTGTACTCTCAAATTAATCTTCCCGAAGACGAAGCTTCCAAGGCCGAAAGCGAATTAATCTCCGTTCTTCAAAATCATCTCCATCTTTCTGCCATCAACCGTATCGAAGCTTTTGATATTTCCAATTTTGGCCGAAACTATTTTGTTGGCTCTATGGTGGTTTACCAAAATGGTCAAATCGATCACTCTCAATATCGCCAATTTAAAATTTATTCTAAAACCACTCCCGACGATCAGTTAATGATCAAAGAAGTCGTTTGGCGTCGTCTTAAACACCACGAGTGGCCCTACCCTGACATTATTTTAGTTGACGGCGGTAAACCACAAGTGACAGCCGCCGCTTTTGCCTTACAAGAACACAAAAATATTTTTTTAATTGGTCTTGCTAAAAGATTGGAAACTATTGTCATTAAAACCGGCAACAGGGCGGGCTTGCCCTCCGAATGGAGGGAAATCAATTTACCTCAAAACTCTCCCTCTCTTAGATTACTTCAGCGCCTCCGTGACGAAGCTCACCGTTTTGCCAATCGATACCGGATTGCTTTAATGAAAAAATCACTTCATCCCTAAAAGTTTTTTCATCCCCGTTAGTCCTTCTTTGTTTTCCGCAATTTCAAAATGTTTTCGGGCCGGTTCCAGCTTTTTAATCAGCCACTCGCTTAGGGCATTTTTTAAATCCAACGGAAAAAGTTTTCCGCTTTTATAATCCTCAATAATATCGTTAAATTTGGTGTAGGTTATATCCCCCCCGAATTTTTCCGGTCTCTCAATTTTAAATTCACCGGTTTCTTCCCCCCAGAAAATCAATGTTTTTACCCAATTAAGTAGGGGATTAAACTCAATTTCTTTTGGCGGTCCGTAGGCTTTTTTAATTTTTTCCCGGATTTCTTCCGGAGTGTCATGGATAAAAATTGCCGAATTTGGCTTAGATTTGCTCATTTTAAGGGTTTCTTTGTCGTTTTGACCAGGTTCTGGTGGTGTTAAGCCCGCAATCAAGTTTTGGTGAATCGCTACTGGTATCCATTTACCTAATTTTTTCCCAACCTCTCGAGCAACCACGTGCGCTTTTCTTTGATCTATGCTCGCGTGTGCCAAGTTTATTTCCATTGTGAAAATATCTGCTACCTGTAGCGGTGGATAAAACAGTGTCGCCATATCTACATCCTCTTTTTGTTTCTTCCCCATAATTGAAATTGATCTCAAGTTTCGTGATAAAGTTACATGTTTCCCTACCCTCATAAAAGTTTCCCAATGATCCGGCCGGCTGGCATAAAGCTCTTTCCCGCTGACAAATTCCACCTCATCCCCTCTTAGCCCAAAGCATTTTAGTGAGGCAATCAATGCCTCTTTGAAATAATTTTCCGAAGCCCAACGGATATCGTCCCATTTTCCGCCTAATTTATTATTCAAATAAGTATGAAAATCTGCTAAAAATATTTTGCATTTTACTCCGGCTTTCAAAAAGTCGGCAATTTTTCCCATCGACATCAATCCTGTCCCTAAGTGAACCAATCCCGATATTTCAAAACCAATGTAATGATTTATTGGTTTACCGCTTTCAATCAGTGTTTTTAAATCCTCAATTGTCAAGATCTCTTCGCAGTTTCGGGTGATTAATTTTATTTTTTCTTCAACAGTCATAGCTAATTATAAATCATTCCTTTGTTTCTTTTCTTATCTGTGTTTTTGCAAAGCTGGTTGTCACCCAATCCAACCAATCCCGGTTAACCGCCTTCTTTTTACTGGCAAGTATTTCCACCATGTCGCCGGTTTCCAAAGGTGTATTAATTTTTGCTATCTTTTGATTGATTTTCGCGCCCCCGCAATGGGTTCCCAGATCTCCGTGAATCCGGTAAGCAAAATCCAGCGCCGTACTTCCCCTTGGCATCTGAATGGTGTCTCCTTTTGGGGTAAATACGTAAATATAGTCTTTTAATACGTTAATCCGGTAATTTTTCACATTTTCCACATCCGTACTTTGCCATTTGACCAAATCTTTTACCCATTCCAATCCCATGCCTTCATCTGTTCCCTTATTAATTTTATAAACAATATGAGACGCCGGCCCGAATTCATCAAACTCATGCATTTCCTTGGTTCTTATCTGAACCTCTGCCGTTAGTTTGTCTTTCCAATTTAGGGTTGTTTGAACTGATCGGTAACCATTAGGCTTTGGATTAGAAATATAATCATTAAATTCATCCGGTAAATATTTATATTTCGAATGAAGTAATCCCAGCGCTGTATAGCAGTCTTCAATATTTTCCATCAACAACCTTATTCCGACTCTATCTTTTACCCTGTCCTCACCTTTATTTTTAGCTTTAATATAGGTGCTGTATAAACCCTTAATTCTTCCCTGAATTTCAAAATTATTGATATTATTAATTTTCATCATTTCCGAAATTGACTCTCTAATCATAACCATTGCCCTAATTTCTTCAGTTTTCTGATCCTCGATTAATTTCTGAATTCTTTCTGCTTCATCCGGCATTAATATTTTAAAAGCAATATCCTCTAAAAGTCTCTTAAAATAATGTAATCCCACATATTCCGCCACCGGCCCGTATATCCCCATCACCCGTTCTGCATATTTAATCTGCCTGTCCTTTGGCAAATATTTTATCGTCAACCCATTATGTAGTTTATCGACCAATCGAATTATCAACACCCGCACATCATTGACTGATGAAAATAAAAACTGCCTGAAGACATCAATGCTGGTTTTGTAAACTTCTATTCCGCTGGTTTTCATTTTTACTTCGGTTAAGCCCGAAACCAACAGTGCCGTCTCATCACCAAAGTTACCAGCAATCTCCTCAATGGTTGCCGAAGTATCCTCAATACAGTCGTGCAACATCGCCGCAAAAGCAGCTTTATGTCCAATTCCCAACTGAATCACCACTTTTGCCACCCACGCCGGATGGCTGATAAATGGTTCCCCCGATTCCCTTTTTTGTTCTAAATGCACCTTTTCGGCAAATCGATAACATTTTTCCATTTCGTCCGGATTCAAACCGGTTTCAATGGCATAACTTTTCAATTCCGGCCAATAATCGATTTTTTTAGGATCCAACAAGGCTAAATCAAGAATCATATGGGTGTAGATTATATAACTCGGCTGGCAAAAACCAACCATCTTTTCCAGTCGGTTCCGATCGGCCAGCACGTTTGCAATATCAAAACCTCTTTTTCTTCATCGCTGTATTCCAAGTATTCAATATCGGTGGCCGCCACTATTTTCTGGTCGTATACTTTATAAGAATAGTTTTTTCCCTGATAATCAACAAATATTACATCATCGTTTTTCAAATCACCGAGTAAATAAAAAATGGCGTTTTTTCTTACCATGCCTAAACCCTGTTGAGTTGAGTGGGCAAAAATATAAATTGATTTTCCTAACCCCGATCCCGGCAAATTGGTTCCTTTTGCCGCCGCCACCACATCTTTCTCAAGTACCTTAATATATTCGGCTTTATCAAAAGGAGACACCTCTTTTATAACTCTGGCATTTGCCGAAATTTTTGGGATAGTAATACTATAAACAGCGGACAAGTCCGGCTTAACAGCCATTGTTGGCGTTGGATAAACGACTGGCGTTTCTGTTTGGTTGGTAGCTGCCAACTTGCTTCTTATCTGATACTTAACCAATACTTCTAAAAGTGGTTCATATAAATATAAAATATATCCCAACGATAGGACAAACAATAAACTTCCCAGTCCGAACAGCACCTTCATAAAGTTCGGCGGATTATTAAATAAAACCGCCGATTTTCGGTTTACCCTAATCGTTCGTTTTTTCGGTATTACCCTAAAAAAATCAAGCATGCTTATGTATTTTAACTAATCCCTTATGATTTGACAAAAGGATAATCGGGCCTTAATATAACTCCCTATGGTAGCAACTTTAAGCCAAATTAAGCAAAAATATGCCCCTGTTCTTTCCGGGGTAGGCTTACGTACTGCCAAACCAATTATCCTCTCCTTTTAATCTCGGGGTTGTTACTCTTAAAACCCCGAAGTTACCGAAGGGAGGTTTTTTAATGATTTAAAACACTATGAATCGACCTCAAATCACCCAAGAAGGCCACCTAAAATTATCCAAAGAGCTATCGGAACTTAAAAACAAAAAGGATCGCCTCATTACTCAAATCGAGGAAGTTGCTATGCCCGATGAATCCGGCGAAGACGGTTTAGCGACCCAATTAAAAGAAGAACTCGAAGTTGTTAATGGCAAAATCGATGAGCTTGAAGAGGCTTTAAAGTCAGCAGAAATAATCAATGGTGGTGGAATAAGCCAATTTATCCGTGTCGGTTCCAAGGTGACGATTCAGCTTTCCGGCAAACACGAAAAAGAATTTCACATTGTTTCAGAATTCGAATCCGATCCGACCCGTAACAAAATTTCCGACCAATCTCCACTCGGTCAAGCCTTATTAGGAAAAAAGCTTGATGATGAAATCGAGGTTGAAGCCCCGGTTGGCAAAATTACCTACAAAGTTGTCGCCATTGCCTGAAATTAGTGTAAAATTACGTCATGGCCGACACCAATCTTCGTCAACAGCGTTTAGACAAGCTTAAGCAACTTAAAGACCTTAATTTTGACCCGTACCCCCAGCCTAATTTGGAAAAAAAGCAAACTTGTCTTGACGCCCAAAAGTCAGTTGGTGAAAAAGTTGTTGTCGCCGGCCGGCTCATGTCTTCCCGTGGTCACGGCCAAATTTTATTCGCTGATCTTTTAGACAGGACCGGTAAAATCCAGCTCTTTTTTCAAAAAAAAATTCTTGGTGACCAAATGGCCATTACCAAATTACTGGATCTTGGCGATATCATTTCTGCCGAAGGGACAGTTTTCAAAACCACAGCCGGTGAAATAACCATCGATGTTTTTGGTTTTCAAATTTTAGCCAAAAACCTCCGTCCTCTTCCTGAAAAGTGGCACGGCCTAAAAGATGTCGAGGACCGCTACCGCCAGCGTTACGTTGATCTAATCGTCAATCCGGAGGTCAAAAAAGTTTTTGAAATCCGCACTAAAATATTATCCGAAATGCGTCATTTTCTTGATGATCATGGTTTTATGGAAGTCGAAACTCCGATTTTGCAACCTATTTACGGGGGTGCTTCAGCCAAGCCTTTCGCCACTCACCACAACGAGCTTGAAATGGACATGTATCTTCGTATTTCCGATGAACTTTATCTCAAAAGACTAATAGTTGGTGGCCTGGAAAAAGTCTACGAAGTTAGTCGTGATTTTCGAAACGAAAGCGTTTCCCGTTTTCACAATCCCGAGTTTACCCAAATTGAGTTTTATTGGGCTTACGTTGACTATGACGTTTTAATGCGTTTTACCGAAGAATTAATTACTCACGTCATCAAGTCAGTTAAGGACAGTTTAAAAATAACTTTTCAGGGAACCGATCTTGATTTTACCCCACCTTTCAAACGGCTTACTTTTCGCGATGCCATTTTAGAAAAAATCGGTATTGATATTGATTTGATCAAAACCGAATCAGATTTTCACCAAAGTTTGAAAATTAAAAATTTAAAATTAGAAATTACCGACGTTGTCGGTCTAGGGGCTTTATTTGACGCTCTCTACAAAGAATATATTCGCCCTAACTTAATCCAGCCTACCTATATTACCGACTATCCGGCCTCAATGATTGCCTTAGCCAAAAGAAAAGCCGATGATTCTCAAAAAATTGCCTCTTTTCAGTTGATTGCCGCCGGTGCCGAAATGCTTAAAGCCTACAACGAGCTAAATGATCCCAAGGATCAACATGATCGTTGGCTTGAAGAAGAAACTTTGGCTAAAAAAGGCGCCGAAACCGCCATGCAAATGGATGATGATTATATCCGGGCTTTGGAATACGGTATGCCGCCTACTGCTGGCTGGGGTATGGGCATTGATCGCTTCACCCAATTTCTCGCCGACCAACCTACTACTAAAGACGTTATTTTCTTCCCTTCGATGAGAAGCGAAAATAGTACTCCAAATAATCAGGAAAAAATTGGTTTACAAAATGAAAAAATAGTAATTGGTGAAATTATTGATCTTCAACCTCATCCGGATGCTGATAAGCTTCAGCTTTGTCAGGTAAAAATCAGCGACACGGAAACTCTTCAAATTGTTTGTGGTGCCACCAATATTTCTGTCGGTGATGTTGTTCCGGTATCTTTAGTTGGCGCCAAAGTTTATGACGACAATCAAAAAGCCATGGAAGTAAAAGTAGTCAAGCTCCGTGGAGTAGAATCACACGGAATGCTTTGTTCCACTCGTGAACTTGGTCTTGGCGATGATCACATCGGCATTTATCTTCTCCCAAAAAATCTAAAAGAATTTCTCGGCAAACCGGTTAAGGAACATTTTTCCGTATAAAATGATCGAGGTGAGGCCAAGGGTATCAGTCTTAATTACCAATCAAGATAAATTTATTCTTATCTTTCGTCATAAAGACGGAGAGGATTATTATGCTATTCCGGGTGGAGGAATAGAATCCGGTGAAACTCCTATGGTAGCCGCATTCAGAGAAATAGACGAAGAATTAGGTTTAAAACTAAGAAATCTTCAGCTAATTTCAGAAATAAACACCGAAGATCGACATGATTACAACTTCCTAGCCGAAACCGATGATTTGGAGATTACGGTAACTGGTCCGGAAAAAAATCATTTAAATACTCCTGAAAATTTATATCAACCACAGTGGTTAGATAAAAAAACACTTAACTTAAATTTACCTATATATCCAACAACAGCTAGAATAATGTTTTCTCAGATGTTTAAAAATTTAAAATAACATGAACCGTCAAGATTTTTATAACGCTGCCAAAACCAATCTCGACCAAAATATTTTCTATCATTCTTTGGCTCTTGAAGCTTGTATGGGTGGCATATACGATTATTTATCGTCTCAAAACCAACTTGGTCCAAATGAGCCGCCCAAAGATGATTGGCTTTTAGCCGGACTTATTCACGACATTGACTATACTGCCGAATTTAAAGAGCTCCATCCCTCAAAAACCGCCGAGGCTTTAGCCAAACATAATTTAACCGTTTCCGATTCAATTTTGCAAATTGTCAAAGCCCACGGCTGGCATTACCCGGGTGGCGTTGAACCAAAATCTCTTGCCCAATGGGCAATTTTTTGCGCTGATTCACTAACTGGCTTAATCGTTGCTGTCGCCCTAGTTTATCCGACCAAAAAGCTAGCCGATGTTAAGCTTTCTTCGGTTACCAAACGTTTTCTCAAAGAACTCCGTTTTGCCGCCGGCACCCGTCGGGAAGATGTCAAGCTTTGTGAAAAAGCCGACAGTCTTAATATCCCTTTGGAAAAATTTATTGAAATTTGTTTGGTGTCCATGCAAAAAATTGCTCTCAACATTGGTCTCTAGCCCTTTTTTTCTGTGTTAAAATATCCCTAACCAATGCTTGATCTCAATTTTGTCAGAAATAATTCTGATTTAGTCAAAAAGGCCCTAGAAAACCGCCAAAAAGATACCACCTTGCTTGATCGTGTTTTGATTGCTGATAAGGACTATCGTGATCTTTTGGGACAAGTTGAAAAACTTCGTGCCGAGCAAAATGCTATTACCAAAGGTATTAAGGGAAAGCCGACCGACGAACAAATATCAGCCGCCAAAGTCATCAAGGATCAATTAAAAAAAATCGAAGATGACTTAAATCCTAAGCTTCAAAATCTCAATTCTATTTTAGAAGAAATTCCCAATATTCCTGCGAAGGATGTTCCGGTTGGTAAAGATGACAGCCAAAACATAGTTCTGAAAACCGTCGGCGCTCTTCCTAAGTTTGACTTTCAACCTTTGGACCATGCCGACTTGGGCGAAAAGTTAAATATTTTAGATATTAAAAAAGCCGCAGAGTTGTCCGGTTCTCGATTTGGCTATTTTAAAAATCAAGCCGCTGTTTTGGAAATGGCAGTCATGTTTTACGCTTTTAAAAAATTGATCGATAAAGGTTGGCATGGCATGATTCCCCCTGTCATGGTCAAAAGCCAAACCGAGTGGGGTTGTGGCTATACCAGCAATAAAAATTTGTTTAATGCCGGCTATTCCAGTCCTGAAGACGACCTTATTTTTATCAGCTCTTCTGAGCATGCCGTTGTCCCTTATCACTCAAACGAAATTCTTTCATCAAAAGATTTACCCATAAAATACGTTAACTTTTCCCCTTGTTTTCGCCGCGAAGCCGGTACTTACGGCAAAGATATGAAAGGTATGTTTCGCGTTCATTTTTTTAACAAAGTCGAAATGAATGTTTTTACCGTTCCTGATCTAAAAATCTCTGACGCCATGTGCGAAGAAATGCTCCAAGTCGAAGAAGAGCTTTTACAAGATTTCGAAATTCCTTATCAGGTTATGAAAACCTGCACCGGCGACCTCCCCCAACCAAATCGCCGCATGTACGATATTAACTCTTGGTTCCCTGGTCAAAATGCCTATCGCGAAACTTCATCTTGTAGTAATTGCACTGACTATCAGGCCCGTCGACTAAATACTAAAGTAAAAATCGATGGTAAAAACGAATTTGTCCACATTCTTAATGCCACCGTCGTTACTGATCGGGCTGTTTTGGCTCTTATCGAAAATCACCAGCAAAAAGATGGTAGTGTTTTAATTCCTAAAGCCTTACAGCCGCTAACCGGTTTTGATATTATCAAAGCCCCCTAACTTTACTAGAGGAGCCACCCTTCCCCCGGCATCCCGACCAATCGGGGTCGTCGGGGGGCGGTCGTTTTAAAAAACATTAGTCTATAATACTATTTATGCTTACTTTCCTTAAAAATTTCTTCGACGAAAGCCAACGTCAGCTCAAAACCTATTCTTCAGTTGTTGCCAAAATCAACACTTTCGAACCGGAAATAAAAAAGCTTTCGGATGCCAAACTCTCTCAAAAAACAGCCTATTTAAAGGAGCAATTCACTTTAGGTAAAACCGTCGATGATATTTTGCCCGAAGCGTTTGCTGTTATTCGTGAAGCAATTTTTCGAACTATTGGCGAACGGGCTTACGATGTTCAGCTTTTAGCCGCTATTGCTCTCCATCGTGGCGCTATTGCCGAACAGCGTACCGGCGAAGGCAAAACTCACTCCGTTCTTTTTCCGGCTTATTTAAATGCTTTAGTTGGCCAAGGTGTCCATATCGTTACCCCAAATGATTATCTTACCCGGGTTGGTGCCGGTTGGTACCCACAAGCCTTTCATCTTTTAGGTATTTCTACTGCCTGTATCATTCACGAACAATCTTTTATTCTCGATCCTGATTATACCGATCCTTCAGAAATCGTTGATGATCGTCTGGCTCATCTTCGTCCCATTTCCCGAAAAGAAGCCTATCTGGCTGATGTTACCTATGGTACCAACAATGAATTTGGTTTCGATTATCTCCGTGATCACATGGCTCCTTCTGAAGAAGAAAAAGTCCAGCGTCCTATTCATCATTTTGCCATCGTCGATGAAGTTGATTTCGTTCTTATCGACGAAGCCAGAACTCCATTAATTATTTCTTCACCAAACAATCAGCCCGTCGATAAATATTATAAATTTGCTAAAATCGCCGCTGATCTTCAGCCTACCGATTATGTTATCGACGAAAAATCACGCTCTGCCACTCTTTCCGAATATGGTATCCGCAAAGTCGAAAAAGTTTTAACCGTCAAAAATCTTTACGAAGAATCATTTGAAACCATCCATTATGTTGAAAATGCCATCAAAGCTCGGGCTTTATTCCGCAAAGATAAAGATTACGTCATTAAAGACAATGAAATAATTATCGTCGACGAATTTACCGGCCGTCTGATGTATGGTCGTCGCTGGTCGGATGGCCTTCACCAGGCCGTTGAAGCCAAGGAAAATGTCCCTGTTCAGCGCGAATCTCAAACTTGGGCCACTATTACTTTTCAAAATTATTTCCGCCTTTATAAAAAATTAGCCGGCATGACCGGAACTGCCGCTACCGAAAGCGAAGAATTCAAAAAAATCTATAACCTTGAAGTCATTACTATCCCTACTCATCGTCCCATGCTTCGGGGTGATGAACAGGATTTGATTTTCAAAACCCAGCGCTCAAAATATGCCGCTATTGCCGGCAAAGTCGAAGAACTTCACCAAAAAGGTCAACCGGTCTTAATTGGGACAACTTCAATTGAAAAAAACGAAATTGTTTCCTCTCTTCTTCGTAAAAAAGGCATTCCTCATCAGCTTTTAAATGCCAAAAATCACCGGTCCGAAGCTGAAATTATCGCTCAAGCAGGCAAAAAGGGCGCTGTTACCGTGGCTACCAACATGGCCGGCCGCGGTGTTGATATTATTTTGGGCGGCCCCAAAGATAAATTACCGGCTGATATTTGGAAAAAAGAACACGATGAAGTCGTCTCTTTCGGCGGACTATACGTTATTGGTACCGAACGGCATGAATCCCGCCGCATTGATAATCAGCTCCGTGGTCGGGCCGGCCGTCAGGGTGACCCGGGTTTTTCTCAATTTTATATTGCCCTTGATGATGACTTAATGCGAATATTCGGCGGTGAAAAAATTTCTTCACTTATGACCCGCTTCAATATGTCCGAAGATACCCCGCTTACCCATCCGCTGGTTTCCCGCGTAATTGAACAGATTCAGGTAAAAGTCGAAGGTTACAATTTTGATATCCGTAAAAGTCTGGTTGATTACGATGATGTTATTAATAAGCAACGTCAAATAATTTATCGGCTTCGTGATCAAATTTTGCAAAACGCTTTCACAAACTCATCGAAAAATCAGGAAGAGGTTTTCAAATATCTTAATAATCAAATTTCTCAAACGATCAACCTCAATGTTAATCAGGAGTCCGGTGAAACGGCTTTTGATAAAATCGTTTTGGAATTTTCCGAAATTTTACCGATGGATGATTTTTCCCGCGACCAACTTACCAAAGACTTGTCAAAATCTTCCGACCCCAAACCAAAATTACTCGAAATTCTTTCCCAAGAATGGCAAAAAAGAACCGATTACTTTGGCAACAATTTGGCCAATAGTGTTTTAGCTTTTGCTGTCATTTCGACTCTCGATCCGCTTTGGGTGGAACATCTCACTCATCTTGACGATCTTCGTGAAGGAGTTCGCCTTCGCGGTTATGCCCAAAAAGACCCGTTGATTGAATACCGCAAAGAAGGCTACGAAATGTTTCAAAAATTGATGGGGCAGTTTGAATATAATTTGGCCCGCAAGCTTTTCCGTCTCGAACCGATGGCTGCTCCCGTCTCTTCAGTTCCCCAAAATGCTACCGAGGGTAGGGGAGAAATCGCCGACCCATCACAACCGGTCATTTCCAGTAGTCCCGATCTTCCCGGTCCTCTTTCTCCGGTAAAAACCGTTGCTGTTTCTCCCAAAGCTCCCAGCCGCAACGATCCTTGTCCCTGTGGCTCCGGCAAAAAGTATAAAAAATGTTGTTATCCCAAATATGGCTAATACTACCTTCGATCAAATAATTAAAACTATCCAAGATTCTCAAAACATTCTTCTTAGTCTTCATTGCTCGCCCGACGGCGACTCAATTGGTTCCAATTTAGCTTTATATTTGTATCTCAAAGATATTGGTAAAAAAGTTACCCTGATTAAAGGCGATTCCGAACTGCCACAAAGTTTTAAAAATCAACCCGGATTTTCCGAAATTACCGCCAAAAATTACTTCGATCTCGACCTAACACAATTCGATTTGTTTATAATTCTTGATTCTGCCGCTCTCAATCAAGTTTCTAAATTAAAAGATATAACTTTTCCAAAAAATCTAAAAACTATTCTTATCGATCACCATCCTTACAATCAGGGATTTTGCCAAACAAACTTGATTGATTCAGAGACCATTTCAACCTGTCAAATAATTTTTGAATTATTTAAAAATTGGAAAATTGATATTATCCCGGACATCGCCGTTAATTTATTTGTTGGTCTTTATACAGACTCCGGTGGTTTCAAGTACCAAAAAACTTCATCTCGTACTTTTGAAATTGCCTCAAGATTAGCCGCAATTAATCCCGATTTTCCCAAATATATTTTTGAAATTGAAAACAATTCTGATCCAAGTCAAATATATTTTAAGGGCATTGCTTTTAGCTCAGTTGAATTATTTTTCAATCAGCGGGTAGCCATTTCTTCAGTTTCTTACGAAACGTTAGTAAAAAACGATCTTTCCTCCCGTCGTATCGAAAAAGCCGAAATTTCTAACACTCTGAAATCGGTTATTGGTTGGGATATCGGTATTTCCATTGTCGAACATGAACCGGGAATTTGTTCCGTTAGTATGCGCACCCGCAATTCGGAAACTTTTGACTTATATAAAATTGGTGAAGCTACCGGAGCCGGCGGTGGTCATCCTGCCGCTTCCGGTGCTACCATCAAAAAACCTCTTCCCGAAGCCAAAAAATTTTTACTCGACATTATCCAAAAACTTCATCCCGAACTTGGCGAGCCTTAACCTTGCTTTCTTTCTGCCCGTACCCGGTCAACTTTAGCCAAAAATTTCTTTCTTAGTCTTACTGTTTTTGGGGTGATATCAATCAGTTCGTCACTTTCGATAAAATCAAGGCTTTCTTCGATACTGTATTTCACCGGTGGTGCCAAAATTATGGCGTCGTCGTTTCCGGATGATCTCATATTGGTCAATTGTTTGCCCTTACACACATTAATTTCCAAATCACCGACTACCGGCCTAAATCCGACAATTTGTCCTTCATACACCGACTCTGTTGGTCCGACAAAAGTATCTCCTCTTTTTTGCGCCAAATCCAGCCCAAAGGACAACGCTTTTCCGCTTTCATAAGCAATCATTACTCCATTTCTGGCCCGATCAATCTCGTTGACTTTTTCTTCATAACCTAAAAACAAAAAGCTCAAAGCTATTTGTCCTCTGGTTTCCATCATCAGGTTACTTCTCATTCCCAAAGCACTTTTTTCGCTGATTTTATAAACCATTTTTACCCCGTTCTTTTCGGTTTGCATGTCAAGCATTTGGGCTTTTCTTTTTCCCAATTCCGCCGTAATCGTCCCCACATATTCTTCCGGAGTCAAAATTGTTAACTCATTAAATGGTTCATAAATTTTTCCGTTTACTGTTTTATAAATTACCTCCGGCTTTCCTACTTCCATGGCATATCCTTCCCGTCTCAATTTTTCGACGAGTATGGCCAAATGCAGTTCTCCTCTTCCCGAAACCAGCACTCTAATACTATCATTTGGATCATCCTCAATCTTTAACCCCAAGTTAGTTTCTACTTCTTCCCGCAATCTTTCCTTCAATTCTCTTGAAGTTAAAAACATTGATTCATCTCTGGCAAAAACAGAAGTATTTGGGCCAAAGCTGGCTTTTATCGTTGGTTCAGCCACCTCAATTGTCGGTAATGGTACCTGAAAATTCGGGTTGGTTAATGTTTGTCCGATTTCTATGCCCGTTATTCCGGCTAAATATACCACTTCACCGCTTTCAGCTTCACCAATCTCGACCTTGCTGATTCCTTCGTTAACATACATTTTTTCTATCTTAAAATTCCCCAGCACTTGTCGGTCCGGCTTTACCAGTGATACATAATCGTTTTTCTTGATTTTGCCTTGGTTTATTCTGCCTACTGCCAACCTACCCAAATATTCGTTTTTTTCAAACGCAGACACGAGCATTTGAAACGGTTTTTCCGGATTTTTTACCGCACTTGGCAATGTCTTAATAATCGTTTCAAATAGGGGAGCCGTATCGCCGGCAGTATCCATCGACTCGGGCATTTCATAAAATGTTTTCCCGTTTCTGCCGATAGCGTAAATTATCGGAAAATTTAGCAAATCAGAATCCGAAGCCAGCGATAAAAACAAATTTTCGGTGTCATTTAAAACTTCTTTGACCCGGGCATCTTTTCGGTCAATTTTGTTGATTACCACAATTATTTTCAAACCGTAATCCAAAGCTCTTTTAAGCACAAATTTTGTTTGTGACAATGGCCCCTCGGCCGCATCAACGATCAGCAGGGCTCCGTCAGCCATGTTTAGCACTCTTTCTACCTCACCGCCAAAATCAGCATGTCCGGGGGTATCGATAATATTAATTTTGACATCCTTGTAAAAAACCGACGTATTTTTTGACAAAATTGTAATCCCTTTTTCCCGTTCCAAGTCATTACTATCCATAATTCGGTCAATATTCATCTCTTCTTGGTTTTCCCGGAAAGTATGAGTCTGCTTTAGCATTGCATCCACCAAAGTTGTCTTGCCATGGTCAACATGGGCAATCACCGCGATATTACGAATATCCCTAAATTTAGGCATTCATATATTATACCGCCAAATAAGCTAAAATACTCTATGGGTAAAAAACCAATTATTATATTGACCCTTCTTTTCACTCTGATTTTTATCGGTTTTTATCTATTTTCTAAAAAAAATCGAATTGAAGAAAAAATAACTACCACGACTCAAAAAATTGACCAAATTATTGAAAACATTGCTCCGCAACCGACAAAAATCTTAGAATCCGGCCTTCCCGACAAACACCTGACAAAAACTGCTTTTATCGAACAGGCACCGGAAAAAAATTGGGCAGAACCATGGCAGGACGCCTGTGAAGAAGCCGCTCTCCTTACCGTTGATTATTTTTATAAAAACCAAACACCGCCAGTCGAAGAACAACGTGATGCCATTTTAAAGATGCTCGATTTTGAAAAAAATGCCGGTTTTACCAATGACGTTAATATTTCTCAAATGGCCGCTATTTCCGCTGAATATCTGGGTTATAAACCAAAGATCGTTGATAATCCCACTGTCGAAGATATTAAAAAGTCCATTAGTCAAAATATTCCGGTTATTATCCCCGTCGCCGGCAAAATTCTGTTTAAAGAAAATAAACATTTTAAATCTGGCGGCCCTTACTATCATAATCTCACTATTTTAGGCTACGATGATACTAAACAAAAATTCATCGTTCACGACGTTGGCACCCAATTTGGCGCTTATTTTCAATATTCTTATGATCTTTTAATGGAAAGCATCCACGATTTTCCGCTTTCTGGTAAAAAAGAAGATATTCTTACCGGTGCCCAAAAAATTTTAATCCTGACTCCTTAAGCCGATTTACTATTTTACAATTTATTGTCATAATACTTCTCATGTCTAAAAAAT
>Ga0265296_1000539_pt1 | contig 55555 bp, 57 predicted proteins | sample MunlanPumphouse1_FD_189073 | JGI IMG/M metagenome (GOLD analysis project Ga0265296, IMG submission 189073) | Groundwater microbial communities from a municipal landfill in Southern Ontario, Canada - Pumphouse #1 | ecosystem: Environmental > Aquatic > Deep subsurface > Groundwater | place...
TCCGGCGAGACCGACCGAAAGGTTCGGGGCTTTAGCTCAGCTGGTAGAGCGCTTGCATGGCATGCAAGAGGTCAGCGGTTCGACTCCGCTAAGCTCCACCATCGAAGGCCTCGCGGAAATCCCGCGGGGCCTTCGTCCTATCTGCTCCGGCTCGCCGGGGCGCACATATTCCTTGCCGCAAGGCTTGGGGCTTTAGCTCAGCTGGTAGAGCGCTTGCATGGCATGCAAGAGGTCAGCGGTTCGACTCCGCTAAGCTCCACCAAATTCCAAGGGGTTAGCTGTGATGCAGCTAACCCCTTTTGCTTTGGGGCAACGCCAGGGCAACAAACAACGATATTTGAAATCTGTTTGCGGCAGGCTGTTTCAGCGAAGCCCGAGTGAGTCGGGGCGGGCCTCGCGTGACGCCCACCTGGTGTTCCAAGTCCGGATGCCAATCCCCATCTCCTGGTGAGGATGGATAGATGACGAACGATCTGCTGAAACTGCTCGCGCAGCAGGACGCCTACGCCAAGCTCTTGGGCGTGGGAGACCTTGCAAGCGCCCGGGTCGCGACTGTGGACCTTTCGCTGAGCCGCGCGGCCGGGCGTGGCGGGATCATGGAGATGCTCGAAGAGGAGGATCGCCTGCGCAAGATGGCGCTGGGGGAGATCGGCGACCTGGCGTCCCTAGGTCTGGCGTCCGACCAGGCGCGACGGATATCTCAGGGACCGATCGAGGACGCCCGCCGCCTCGGCCTGTTTGCGAGCGGGGCCGAGCACAACGGGGCGATTGCTGCGGCGATGAAGGCCCAGACGGCCTACGAGGCCCTGTTCCGGAACCCTGGAATCACAGAGACTGGTCGGCTCATCGCCGAAGTGATGAAGACCCAGTCGGCGAGCGAAATCTATCTTGCGGACCAGGCCAAAGGCATCAAGGCGGCCTTGGACGCCATGCAGGCGCCTTGGCTGAGGATCGACGACCCGCTGCGCTCCACAAAAGGCCTGACCGAACTCCTGGAGATCGGCCACGGGGTGGCCGACAGGGATCCGTTCGGCCTCGAAGCGTCCTCCGTTCTGCGGGCGGCGCTGGGTGATTGGCGCGATCCGGTTTCCGACACCCTGACCACCCTGCTCGATCCGGCCGCTCGGCTGGAACTCTACGAGCGCCGCGGGTTCGACCCGGCTCTGACGGATTTCACCCCGCGAGCCTTCGACGAGGGCCTGCGCGTCGCCGGTTTGGGGCCGTGGGGACGCGAGGAGGCGGATGAGGCCAATGGCGACGGCGAGCTTGAAGACGGCGGGAGCGAGGGCGAGCTTCGCGCCCAGCGGGCTTACCGCGAGCTTCGTCGGACCGAGAAGGCAATACGCGCCTTCATCGTCCGCGTGATGACGGCCGCTTACGGCGAGACTTGGATGAAGAGCCAACTGCCCAACGGCATGTATGACGCCTGGGTCGGCAAGAGCGAGGTCGCCAGAAAGGCGGGCGCCGCCGAAAAGCCCCTGATCGAATTTGCTGACTTCACTGACTATCGCGCGATCATAACGAAGAGGGACAACTGGAGAGTCGTCTTCGCGCCCGTCTTCAGTCGCCCGGAAGACGTCATGGAATCCTTCCAGCGCCTCTTCCCGGTGCGTATTGCGACGATGCACGCCGGCGTCATCACCCTCGATGACGAACTCCTGCTTCGGGTCGAAACGCGGCGGATCATGAGCCGCATCAAACCCCAGACCTGATCCGGCGCCATCGGGGAGGTTCGCGGGGTTTCTCTTGTAGCGCGTCCCTCCCGGTGGTTTCCTTCCCCGGCAGCAGCACGAGGGCGTGATGGGAGCGAGGACCCAAGGGGAAACCGCAGAGATTGAGGCCGCCGACTGGCATCGGCGTCTCGGCACGCGATCCATCTCGACCCAGGCCATCCACGACTTCTTCGCCTGGCGGAGCGACCCGGTCCGGGCCGAGGCCTACAGACGGATCGAGGCCGACTTGGACGCCGCGCGACAAACCGGGACGGACGCCGCCCCGCTTCAGCTAACGCATAGCCGTGCAAAACTCCGGCCCGCCACGATCGCGGCCTTGGCGACAGCCTTTGTCGGCGGCGTGATCGCCGCCCGGATCGCCGACCGGATCAGGTCGCGATCAGAGGCGTGAGCAGCAAGTTCTCCGGCACCGCTTAAGCGCGCGCCCCATTGCGATCGGCCGCCTGCCTCAAGCGGTATTGGCGACCTCGTCATTCGTATCGGGGAAGATGCTGAGATACGCCGTAGTCGCCCGGACTAGGATTCCCGTCAGGAACTCCAAGGACTGGGCCATGTAGCGCTTCTCGGGAAGGTTCTCGACGCCCCGCCCCCTGTCGTCCTCTCGGCCGCTATAGAAGGATAGGGGCAGGCTGTGTGTGTGAGCGGACAGCATCTCGTAGATCCGGCGGATCAAGGCGCGATCTTCACCGAGGCGCTCCAGGACCTCATCCTGGCTCAGAAAGAGGAGGTCGCGGCCTTTCAGAAACCGGTTTCTCTGCTTCTCCGGCAGGTTTGCGAAATAGTTGTTCGCCTCCAACAGCGCCTTCAGCCGCTTCTGTTCGCCTTCGTAGAAGGCCCGCTGCACCGCCTCCGCTTCACCGACATAAAAGACCCGCAGACGCATTGTGCAGTCATGCAGGTGCATCAGAGACTGGCGCGCCTTCCATTCGTCCTCCGGAACCGTCTCGACCCCCAGGTAGAAGAACAGGAGGAAGCACTCGAAGATGTCCCGCGCCAGCGACGAGACCGAGGAATTATCCCAGATCTCGTCGGCCTTACCCATCGAATAGGCGCTGCCCGGCAGGAGCCTCGACAGGCTGACGGAGAAGTTGCAGAGACGAGTGAACAGCAGGCTCGCCCAGAAGATCGCCGATGTCGCGCTGGGCTGATGTCCCTTGAGGCGCGAAACCCCCAACGCTTTCTGTAACGCGGTCTCGAAGTGCGAAAGCGAATTCCGGTAGACCCGGTCATCGGCCGACAAGGCATGTGGGCGCGCTAGCAGTGTCGGGGCGTTCCCATTGAACCGTGCGAACGCAGTCGCCTCAGCTCGGCTTCGACTTCTAGGACTGATGCGGACAGTCAGCTCGGCTTCAATGTCTGAGTATTCCGCCATTTTCCCGATTTATTATCCCAATCTCGCATTAAGCGCTGACACTTCGGTCTCTAAGGACTAACTTTCGCGTATGTGAAATACGGGAAAGTTATGGCGCTGCATCTGGTGGGAGAGACGATTGACCGGGCGCGTGCGCACGCCGCCGCTCGCGCGGGCAACCTCGTGGCCCTGGTCCGCGGGGTTTATGTGGACGCGGCCGACGACATCGACGCCGTGGTCATGGCGCACGCCGTGCGGATCGCCGCCTATCTCTATCCGCGCGCCTATCTGTCCGGCGCCTCAGCTCTCCTGTTGGCGCCCACATTGGACGGCCGCCTGTTTCTGAGTGGGCGTCGCAACCAGCGGACCCGGATCCGGGGCCTAGAGATCATCCAGAACCAGGGGCCAGAGTCTCCGTCCACGGTTTCCGCCATCGTCGCCGACGCGATGGGCGAAATCCACATGACCGCGTCATCGCCCCGCCAGCGTTTTCTGGAGGCCTTCCGCATCCGAAGCGAGCATGCCGGCGCGATCGACCCCCTCATGCGTCGCCGGATGGCGGAGCGCCTGATCGAAGAATACGGTGACGCGCGCCGGGCCGCCGACGCCGTATGGGTGCTCGGGCGTCTGATCCGCTGGATTCGCGAAGCCGAGGCCGCCGAACGCTTTCTCGACGCCGCCCATCCGGCCAAGGCTCCTGCGAATGCGGCCCGGGTGGGTCTGACGGTCGCCTGGCACGGCGCGCCCGTCGGCGAGCTCACCCACGACGGCGTGGAGTGGCGCTGGGCCGCCACCGCCGAGGGCCATCCGCCTCTGGTGCGTCCGACCCGCCCCGGCAGCCTTCCTCCCTTCATCGAATCCCTGCTGCCGGAAGGCTGGCTGGCCGAGGTTCTGGACGCGCGTAACGAGCGTGAGGTCCTGCGAACGGGCCGGCGCTACATGTCGAACATCGCCATCGTCTCTGACCCGGCCGAGCTAGCTGAAGTGACCCCCGACGTCCTTCAGGGCCGTCTGGCGCAGCACATCGACGACGGGGTCTTCACCGGCCGCTACGAGGGCCCGACCCGTCGATCCCTCGAAGAAAGCTTCCAGGCCAATCTGGCCAAGCTGTTCGCCTCCCGCGACACGCCGCGTCTCTCAGGAATCCAGATCAAGGCGCCGATGTGTTTGACGACGGACGGCGAGCTCATCCCGGCGACGGGGGCGCCCTTTACCCATATTCTGAAGCCAGCGGGCACCAACGGCTTTGAAGACCTGCCGATCGTCGAATGGATGGGGTTGGCGCTCGCCCGCGCCGCCGGTTTCGAAACACCCGACGCCGCTCTTGTCCCCATGCCAGACGGCATGCGCCCGGCCCTTGTGGTCGAGCGGTTCGACATCCGCCGCACGGACAACGACGCGCGCCGATATGCGCTGGAGGATTTCTGCTCAATCCTCGAACTGCCGCCCCTGCGCAAGTACGAGGGCTCCATCGAACGCATGGCGCGTGGACTGCGCCCCCTGTCGACACAACCGGCGCAGGATCTGGAAATCCTTTATCGGCGGGCGGTTTTCGCCTGGCTCATCGCCGACGGAGACATGCACCTGAAGAACCTGGCCCTGCTGAAGGTCGCCGACCCCGGCAGCGACCGTTTCGACGAGGTGCGCTTCGCCCCGGTCTATGACGCCGTCACCACGCGGATTTTCCCTGGCCTGGACAACGATCAGATGGCCCTGACCCTCAACGGCAAACGGGACCGGCTTACCCCCGAAGATTTCGAGGCGCTCGCCCGCACCATTGACCTCCCGATCGCTCGAGCCGCGCAACTGACCGCCGACTGCGCCCGGCGCACCGTAAACGGGCTGCAAGCCCTGCCCGTGCCGGAGCGGATCGCCCCCGGCGCGGATCGTATTCGAGACCGGATTGCTGAGATCGTCCGCATTCGCGCGGAGCCCTTCGTCTAGCGCAGACCACCGCCAATGGACTGCGACACGTCTAGCTGGGCGTTAAGAGGAAATGTTCGTATGACAGAGGCGTCCGGGCGGCCGGCGCGAATGTCCAGGTCGAAAGGCTAAAGGCGTCGGCGCATGCTGATCTCAACCATGTTCTCAACGCCCGGCACTTTGTGATCCTGACCGTCCGGGGCGGGTCGAGAGCGATGATGCGGGGCTGAAGCCCTGGGCGCGGGGGCCGCTACGTTCTTCACGATCGTTCAGAACTGGCTGCAGGTGCCCCCTGGCGTGCGGAACGCAGCCTTCCTAGTGGCCGACAACTGGGATGACTGGTTCAGCTACCCAAGTCGACGCAGTTCGGTCAGGTCAGCGGCCAGGAAATGAAGCGGGTCTACAAGGACACCTTTGCCAAGAGTGCGGGCACACGGGCCATTTATGACCAGATTAAGAAGCTCCCCGCCAACGACATCTGTCCAATCTGCGGACGCGAACCGTCGGCACGCTGGATCACTACCTTTCGCAATCCGAGTTTGCAGCGCTCGTCGTCGTGCCGTCCAATCTGCTGCCGTCCTGCGCCGACTGCAACAAAGCCAAACTCAATGACCATGCGGTCAATGCGGAGCTCCAGACACTTCATCCGTATTTCGACAACATCGATCAGGACCGATGGCTGGTCGCCGACGTGCTCCAGACCGCTCCTGCGGCCCTACGGTTTCGAGCGTCGCCCCCTCCGTTCTGGCCGCAGGTCACGCAGCGGCGGACTATCCACCATTTCCAGAAGTTCGGACTGGGAGCCCTGTACGGATCACATAGCGCGCTCGAGCTCAACAATATGCGCTATGCCCTGCAGAAAATTGCGGAGCGCGGCAGCCCTGAAGAGGTGCGGGCCGAGTTGAATCTCCGATACGAGAGCAGTCACGCAGTCCAACGCAACAGCTGGCAAACCGCTATGTACGAGGCGCTCAAGGGGTCCGACTGGTTCTGCGCAGGTGGTTTCGTCGCCTCACAGTAAATGATCGCGTCAGCGCTCTGATTTGCTTCTCAACCACGCGACGAACCGGCTAGACTTCACGTGATGAAGTCCGTCCTCAATCACCTCCCCGAACGGCAGCAGCAGGAGCTCGCGCAGGTCCGCACGACGCTGCTCACCGAGTTCGAGGCCGCCCTCCGCAAAGGGGCCGGCGGCACGTCGGAATGGCGCAAGGGCGGCCAGGTCCTGAAGATCATCCTGTTCGGCAGCTACGCCCGCAACGACTGGGTCGATGAGCCCGACAACGGCTATCTGTCCGACTTCGATCTGCTCATCATCGTCAGCCATCCGAAACTGACCGATATCGCCGACTACTGGTGGGAAGCCGAGAACCGGATTCTGCGCGACCCGTCCGTCGGCCGCATCGTCAATATCATCGTGCACGATCTGGCCGAGGTGAACCAAGCGCTGGGCCGCGGCGAATACTTCTGGACCGACATCGTTCGAGACGGGGTCATGCTCTATGAGTTGCCGAGCCATCCGTTGGCTGTGCCCAAACCAATGACACCCAAGGACGCCGTCGAGATGGCGTCCGCCTACTATGAGAGCTGGCTTCCCAAGATTCAGATTGCTCTAGAAAAATCTGAGTTCTGCATAGGCAAGAATGAGCTCGCGGAGTCAGCGTTTGACCTCCATCAAGCTGTAGAACAGCGCCTACATCTGCTTCCTGCTGGTCCACACCTTCTACTTCCCACGATCCCACAACATCAAATTCCTCCGCTCCCTCGCGGAAGACGTCGACAAACGCCTTGTGGAGGCCTGGCCGCGAGAGCAGCGCATCGACAAGCGACGCTTCGAAACCCTGAAGCGCGCCTATGTCGAGGCCCGATACTTAGACCAGTATGACGTCAGCGCAGAGGACCTGGACGCGATCTCGTTGTGCGCGCGAAACCTGCGCGATCTGGTCATCCGGAGCTGTGAAGAGCGGATAGCTAGCCTGAAGTGCGATGCGAGCACCTAACGTCCCTGGCGAGGTCCCGGACGCTTAGCGCCAGTCCATGGGCAGACTTCGATACAAGGCGTGGCTGGTCGACAATCCGCCTGTTCCGGCTATGCACCCACGCATTGTATCTCGTTATCCCGCTCCGGTTACTCACCCGATAAACGACATGACAAGCTGTGCCGCGATTTCCTGTCATCGTGGCGTTGAGCCTCGGCGCTTTTCACTTGAACCTGACCGCCGGCCAGCCGATTATAGGGCCGTCACGGGCCGCCACACGATCCGCCTTCGGGAGGAGTGCAAAAGGCGGTCTTTCTCGTTTGAGATGGCGTTACCGTTGCCTGGGCCCCCTGCAGAACCAGCGCGGCATAACGAGTGACTCCGTCGCGGCCGCGCAGGCCCTCATAAATCGTCATCCTGATGTTTCTCCGGCAGAGATGAGCTTCTAGCCGTACGGCGCATCGCCCCTTTGGCGAGCTCAGTCGTCACCTGCACACCGCGGTCGCACCTCGCCTTGAACCTATAATAAGGCCCCGAAAGCCGGGCCATGTTTTAGGTTGTGAGCTGCCCTTACGGAGCCATCCCTGTCCCGGTCCTGCTACCGGCGAAGGTCAGGTTGCACGTCCATGGATCGACCCGTGGGCAGGGCTCCGCAACTTGGTGACAGGGACAAAGCCGTTCTTTCACCCGCTTGCAAACACCGCGCCCTTGATTCAAGCTTTGGGTGCGTCGCTCTCGGGCGGCGTCGAGGCATAGGCGCCCCACACTGCAAAGCGCGGTCCACGTTGGTGATCTCGTCCCCGAAGCGTTCCACACGCGTCGCCGCCGCCTGAATGCCGAGGCGACGCGCGAGCCGCAGGCAGAGGTGCTCGTTCTCGGCATGGCCGTCGAAGGCCACGCTCGGCGGCTTCAGGATGTGGGTCGTGGGCAGCCGGCCCGACGGCACGCCCCATCGACCGTTCTCCCACATCAAGGCGGTCTTGGGCTGGGCGCCGGCGAGGCTGAACTGGCCGGTGTCGCGCGCGGCGCCCGCCAGGCCGCCTGATCCTCCCTGAGCGCTTTCAGCCGTTCAGTTGCTGACGTTCAGGCTCCACTTCAGGCTAGCTCGTCCACTTCGGTGATTGGATTTCACAAACTGATATGTCTGTGATCTATTTTCACGATGGGTGAAAAGTTTTCACGGCGCGACCCCGGTGGACCAGCCATGAGTGAGAACGAGTTACGGGCGACCAAGAGTCGAGATCAGCAGTCGGGCGATCCAAAGGCCCTTTGCAAACTCCTTTGAAGAAGCCTAGAACAAGCGATTATCTACATGAATGTCATTTGCTGACGATGTCACTTCCCACGCTTGAACAACCGCGTCGTCGCCGTCGCTCGTCTGATGAGGCGCGGCGAGAGGCCGTCGTTTCCGCCCGCGCTCTACTGCTCTCGGGTGGCCCAACCGCGGTGACCCTGACTGCGGTTGCGGCCGACATCGGCGTCACCCACGCCAATCTGATCCATCACTTCGGTTCGGCGGCCGGTCTGCAATCGGCGCTGATGGGCTCGATGGTGGCCGACCTCAATCAGGCGCTCGATGCAGCCATTGCGCGGCTGCGTACCGACGAGGGGGCGCCGCTCGAGCTGGTCAACGCTGTGTTTGACGCCTTTGCTGGAGGCGGCGCCGGCCGGTTGGCCGCCTGGATAGCCATGTCTGGCGACCTGTCTCATCTGGAGCCCGTTCGGGCCGCCGTGCGTGATCTGGTCGAAGCGATTACCGAAAAATTGGGCGACGACGGCGAGGCGCGCGAACGAATCGGATCGGCCGTCCTCTTCATCGCTCTCAGCGCGTTCGGCGAGGCGCTGATCGGCGCACCTTTGCGAGATATGCTGGATCAGCCCGACGACGCCGGCCGCAAGGTAGTCGCCGACCTCCTGCCCCGCTTCCTTATTCGGAACGACCAGGGCTGAGCATCGACCGCGTGGACCGGGACGCCCCGGCGGGAGCTCGCCAGCCCTAAGTGCCGACGCCGCTGGCTCCACTCGCCGCGCCAGACCCGATCACGCTAGTGAACTTGATACCGGATATCGCCGTCAGCCTTGCAAGGAAGGCTTCGGGAGGCCCGGCTCAGTCTTCGTCCATCACCCGGAACATGGTCTCTGCTTCGTCAAAGCTGTCATAGGTCAGCTGTTCGGGCGTGCGAAGGATAACGAACCAGGTGACTGACCGCCCGGGCGCCAGGGTTTGCGTCTGTTGCCAGAAACTGCGATCCGGCCGCGTCTGAAGCAGGGTCCATTCCCCCTCGCCTTGCGGCGGCTCGGGCTGAGATTGCGCGTCCATGTCGTCCTCCGTCCTGCCTGAACCCACACGACAACAGCGACGCTTCAGAGTCAAAGGCAAGGTCCAGATCGGGGCTCCCCCCATCATAACCACCCGAGCAGCGTGACCGACACGGGGCGACGCACGAACGCGCGCTCCGGGTCAACGCCGCATGCAATCTGTCATTTTGAGTGAGGCGAAAGCCCCCAACCCGCCTCGGCTTCGAGGATCAGCAGGGGAGCCGCATCGATCCGACGATAGTGATAAGCCCTCAAAGCGTCGGGCAGCCCCTCACTGGAGTCCTCGAACAGTTGCATGATTGCGCGGTGTTCAGCGTCAAGATCCTTGAAGAGCCGTCGCTCGGCAGCCTCAAGGATGATCAGGCGGCGACTGACGCGTAGATAGGCGTCCACGAGCGCAGCGTTGCCTGACCGTCTCACCGCACGAAGCATACAGGCGGCCACGTCGAGATCAGATTGCTGTGAGCCATTGTAGCCCTGCTCACGTCCTTGAATCTGACCCGAGCTTGTGAGGCTGCTGACAAGGCATTGTAACCGGAAAGCGAAACGATCCCGAATGATCGCCCGATCCAGGCGGGGCGCGAGAAACCCGCCCATTGGAGACCGCTCGATCAGGCCGTAGCCGCAAAGCCAGACCAGCGCCTCACGCACCGGCGTGGTCGACAGGTTGAGCCTGCCTGCTTCTTCCAGGATCACAATGGCGCTTCCCGGGACATAGACGCCCTGCTCTGCGCGTGTTCGCAGGCTATCCAGCGCCGTCATGAAAGGGTCGCGTCTGCGAGTCACAGCAGCCTCCGACCGAATGGTAGGACGATGGCGCCATCCGCGACAGGGGATGAGGCGCGCTCAGCCCGCATGCGCCAGACTCTTGGGGAGACTGCGCCACTTCAGGCGCACGGATGGGCCACTTCAGGCGTAGCTCGCGCCGCCCGCCGGGTATGGATGGCTTGGATAAGCCAAGCCAGAACGGCGTCGCGCCGCTGCTTCTAACCGTTGACGTCATGAAACCAAGCCGCGCCGGCAAGCGTCAACAGCTAAAGATATACTCCAGATATAGCTTTTTTGCCGGTGTCCTGAGGCGCTCTTTCCCGGAGCCACATCCGTGGCGATCCAACCAAGGAGAGAGAGATGACCACCTTCAAACTCATCAGCTTCGGCAGCGCCAGGGCGCTGACCCGGGACATGCTGACCGGCGAGTACGCTGAAATCCAGGTCAACGACAGCTTCCTGCCGCCCATCGGCTGAGGCTCCGCGGGCGGGCGCCCTGGCGACCGTCCGCAACTCACGCTTCCCCCTCAGCAGAGTAGCGCACGCTCCCAGGCGCACCCCTGAAAACAGATCCTTAAACGAGGAGATCGTCTTGGATTTCAAACTCTGGTGCGCGCCCGGCGTGCACCTGGCCCAGGTTGCTGAAGACATCATTCTGCTCGATCGATCAGCTGACGCCTATAATTGTCTGCTCGGGGCCGCCGAAGCTGTTCGTCCTGGTCCTGGCGGCCTGATTGAAGTTTCCAGACCGGAAATCATGCATGAGCTCCTCCTTGCGGGCATCGCGGCACGGAGCCCGCCGTCCCCCCTTCGCCGGGACCCGGTGTCGCCGACGCGCGAGCTGCCCCGCATGAACCGAGCCTCACGCTCTGAGGTTTTCCGGGCCGGGATCGCCCTCGTCATCGCCGCCCAGGCCTTTAAAGCCAGGACGCTGGAAAGCTTGATCGCCGGGAGTTCGTCTGGAGATCGCCCGACCCCGGTGGTCGATGAAATCCGTCTTGATCGCCTTGTCGCTGCGGCTCGAAGCGCGCGCCCCTGGGTTCCCTTCGAAGGGGAGTGTCTTCAGCGATCTTACCAGTTGAGGCGTTTCCTGCAGAGGGAAGGCATGGCTACGGAGTGGCTCTTCGGCGTCCGCACCTGGCCCTTTGCGGCGCACTGCTGGCTCCAGATCGGTGACCTTGTCGTGGGTGACCGGCTGGAACGGGTCCGGTTCTACACGCCGATCCTGGCGGCCTGAGCGATGGGAGATTATCTGGTCGTCGCGCGGCCCCTTCTGGACGAGACTGCTCATGGCCTGTCACACCAGCTCAAAGGCCGGGCGCGAACTGAAGGTTGGCGGGTGCGCGATCTGAATGCTTATGCCTGGCTCGCGGATCATGGGCCCGGCGCGCTCATGACGCGGGATATCGGCGCCTGGACGCTGATCGGAGATGTTTTCGAACGCAACTCTCCGGTCCCTCCCCATACCGTAGCCCATGATCCATGGGCCTATGAGCGCAAGCTGATCTCGCGCTTCTGGGGACGCTTCATCGGGATCTCCTTCCGGCCTGACCATCAGCTCGCCGCCCTGCTTCGCGACCCTTCCGGGGCTCGGGAATGCGTAGCCTGGACGGGGGGCGGCCTGAACTTCGTCAGTTCCTCGGCGCCCGACTGGCTCATCCGCCAGCTTCGCCCGGCGTGGCGAATTGACGTGGAGCGTCTTGCAACAACCCTCCACGACCCTGTGGCTGCAACAGGCCCCTTGCTGCTTGACGGGCCGTTGGCGCTGGAACCCGGAACGCTTCAACCTTTTCCATTGGACCGGCCCTCGGTGGTCCTCTGGCGGCCGACGGATATTGCGCGGCGCAGCCTTTTGCGTCCCCCGTCCATCGACGACGCCGCCCTCGGGCTGCGTGAAGCCATTGACGAAGCCGTCGGTGGTTTGCGGAGTTTACCAGGGCCGATCGCGGCTGAAGTGTCGGGCGGCCTGGATTCCAGCATCGTCGCCGCCAGTCTGGTTCGCAGCGGCGCAGACAGCATCAAGCTATGGATCAATGCATGTGGTTCGACGCCTGAGGCCGATGAACGGTCCTATGTCGAAGCGCTGGGAGAAAAGCTGGGGTTTGAACCCTTTCTAGCGCCTCACGCCACAGGAGCCATGTCGGCCAAGGGACTGGAGGGCGCATCACAGGATTTCCGACCCGGCCTCAACGGTCTCGACCAGGCCCATGACGCGGACTGGGCGGATCGACTGACAAGAGCTGGCGTTGCGGCTGTGATGACGGGAAAGGGCGGCGACTCGATCCTGCTTCAACGCGCGACGCCCGCTGTATTCGCCGACCTATGGAATGCCCGGGGCTGGCTCGCGCTCGGGTCGCCTGATGTCCACGAACTCGCCGCAGCGAACGAGTGCTCCATATGGTCCATGATCAGCCTGGCAAGGCGCCATAGGAGACGCGGCCATGTCTGGCCGGTCCGCAATCACCCTCTACTGTCAGCGCCGTCGACGCTCCCGATCGTGCATCCCTGGCTGGTCGATTGCGAAGCCTTCGGACCGGCCAAGGCCTTGCAGATCGCCGGCGTAGCGGACAGCGTTTCGAGGCATGGTCCATCCATGCTGACCAGGATCATTGATGTGCGCCATCCTCTATGCGCTCAGCCTGTGGTCGAGGCCTGCCTCGCGCTTCCGACAGCCCTCCTGACCACGGGCGGACGAGACAGGGGCCTCGCACGTCGTGCATTTCAGGATCGCCTCCCGCCGCAGATCCTGAACCGCCGTTCAAAGGGGGACATGACCAGCATCTACGGCCGTATGATCTTCGATAATCTGAAGGTCTTGCGGCCCTGGTTGCTCGAAGGTCGACTGGCGGCCTTGGGCGTCATCGACCGCGTAGGGGCTGAGCAGCAACTGACTCATGAAGCCCTCCTCTGGCGAGGCGGATATTCGACGATCATGGTGGCGGCTGCGTACGAGGGCTGGGTGCGGGCCTGGGAAGGCCGTCTGGGGCCGGCGTCACGGCGCCTTGGGGAGCCGTGAGCGTCGTCGAAAGCCAATCCATGATCTGTTGGTAGCGATCACGAATATTCGCCGGACTCCACAGGGTGTGATGTTCGCCCCAGTAGGTGATCAGGCGTGCCTGCCTTCCCTGTCGGTGGAGAACGCTAAACACCCGCTCCGCCTGGGACATTGGGACATAGTCGAAGTCTGCGTTGATGAGCAGCACAGGAGCGGTGATCCGCTCCACAGCAAAGTAGGGGCTGAATTTCAGATAGGATTCCGGATCGACCCAGGGCGGAACGCCAAGCTTGCCCTGACCCGCTTCGGCCCAACCCTGCTGGTTCCTCATACGCAGTCCATCCTCCGGCTGGATACGGGTGGCGGAATCAAACTCCCCCCAGAAGCCAAAGGCGTCTGTGGGAGCAGACGTGGCGATGTAGGACCGATAGCGGTCCGATCGGGCCGCGATTTCAAGAGCGGTTAGACCTCCAAAACTGTGACCGAGAACGGCCATCCGTTCACTGGGAAGAGCAGGATAGGCTTCCAGAGCTGCATCCACCGCGAGATTGACGCTCCGCAACCGAAAATCCGCTGTACGGGGCGCCTCCGCATCCTCGGGGATCGAGGGGCTCAGCACGGCATAGCCTGCGCCGGCGAGAACCTGGGCGCGAACCCCATAGGTCAGGGTCAGGGGACCCGACCATCGTCCCGTATCTGTAGAGCCCGGATAGACCTGAACGATGAGGCCGGAAATGCTTTCCATCGTCCGCCCGACCGGCAGGAACAGCCAGCTTGTGGTCTTGCGCCCCAAGCCGTCGCTATGGCTGACGGGCAGAGGCTCGGACAGGTCAATATCCGAAAGGCGTTCATTGACGGCGTCCAGGGGCGCATCGCCTTGTCTGGTTCTTAGTCGGAGCGTCTCCACCAGACCTTGCCGTTCCAGCACAAGCGCGGCGTCGCGAGAGAGGGCCAGATTCCGGGGATCAAGGTCTCTGCCCGGCCCGAGACGCTGGACGGTCCCGTTCTCCTCCACGACGAGGGTTTCCCCGTCAGGTCCGTGCGCCGACGCCCAGCCCTGACGGGGCGCATCATTGAACTTGAGCCTGAACACTTCCTCCGGATCGTCGGCCACGGCCTCACGAAGGAAAAGGTCGGCAGAGGTCATGCGTCGGACGGCGGCGGCGTCTGCTGCCCATAGGGCTCCATCGCCGAAAAACCGGATTGTATCCGGGGTGACGGCCGCGAGACTGGCTGGAGCCCGGCTGAGTTGACTGGTGACGGCTCGGGGCTTCTGCCCGAGCGCGATGACATGCCAGTCAAACCGCTCTGTGTCCGGCTTGCGAGCGTGAATTACCGGATCCCCGCCAAGCCAGTCGGCGCGGACACCGCGCAGTATTTCGGCAGGCCCGCCCGGCGTAAGCTTTTGCAGGTCGGTGTTGGTGACCTTTCCGGAGGCGACCTGGAAAAGACCGCCCTCGTCCCATGCCATGCCATCCCGACGCGCCCAGACCAGGAGGGATTGTGAGTCTGGCGACCATCGCAACAGGTGAGGCGCAATGTCGTGAGCATTCATCGGCCTCTCGGTCTCCCCTCCGCGCAGGTTGAGGACGGACAGTCTGTGTCGTTTGCCGCTATCGGCCTGGAGGATGTCCCCTGTCGAAATCGGTACGGCCTCGTCGTCGGCGACCACAGCGAGGCGGTGGCTGTCCGGGGAAAGTGCAAAGTCGATGATGCCGCCTTCAGCCAGGGTCCGCCGCCCACCTCCTGCAAGATCGATCAAGATCAAAGCCCGGGAAGGTTCCGGGATGTCCGCTCCTGCAATCCCGCCCTGAGTTTCGAGGATTGTCCGGGACGGCTCCTGACCGCGGGATGTCTTGGCCCAGGCGTCAGTCAGGCGAGCCTGGCTTCCGCCGTAATAGCGCATGACCTGGGGCAGGCTTCCTCCCGGCCGCACCATGACGATCACGGCCTCATCGTTCACCCATTCAACGGACGCGCCGACAACCGGGATCTCCGGGGTAAGACCAGTCCACCGGACGCTCCGGTCGGCCAGTTCGACGATGCCGACCTCAAACTTGGCGTTTCGGAACCGATAGACCAGCAGTCGTGCTCCCGAGGGCGACCAGGCCAAGCGGAGAAGGCCCGGTCCCTCGCCAGGAAGCAGCAACTCAGGCGGCGATCCTGCCTTGTTGAGATCCATGGCCCACAGGTCCATCGCCGCCCAGGCCGACCGTTGGGCGAAATCGAACTGCGGAATCGCGTCGTACCGACCTCGCTTTTCGTAAATAGCCCACCGCCCGTCGGGCGAGATCGAACCGCGGCCGAAGGCTTCCAGAGCCACGATGTCCTCGACGCCGAGCGGTCGTGAAGGTGTGGGCCCCTCAGCCTGAGCAGGAGATGTCAGACAGGCCATCGTGAGGATCGCCAGAGCAAGGGAGTTCAGAACCTTTGTCATGACGGACGATCACCAGCGCCGGATCAGTTGGAGCGCGACAACACGGCCAAGGAGGCTCGCCTGGCCGGCGTCAAAGCCGTAGCCCATCGGCGAGTCGTAGAAGGGCGGATCCGCGTCGAAGAGGTTCTGGACGTTCAGGTTGACTTGCAGTCCTGCCAGCGCTCCCGTTGAGGGAGCCCAGCTCGCCTGAACATCAGCCGTATTCCAGGCGTCGATACGCACTCCCTCCCTGTCCTTGTAGTCGTCGACGTAGGACCAGTGTGCGGAGAGACGAAGGTCACGAAGAGACCAGGAAACGCCGCTCCGCGCCCTGAGCTTGACCGGATTGCCGATGAGCCCGACCCTTGAGCGCACCGGCGCTGTCGGGGTCGCCTGGCTGTCATAGTTCAGCATCCAGGATGCTGAGGTGTCGATTGTCAGCCTGCTCTCACCAAGGGACAGACCGTATCGGCCCGAGACGTCAAAACCGCTGACTTCAACGGCTCCGGTATTGACCCACCGCGTATCGACCACGACGGCATAGGTCGTCGCGGGATAGAGGGTCGAAAACCCCGGCAGGCTGGCATAGCTCTCGATGAGCGCGAGATCCGCAGGGTTTGTGGCGGGACTGACGGGCCTGACGAAGGTGGACAGGGCGGGATCGGTCAGGGCGACGGCGAGGTTCTCGTTCGCTGGTCGGCCGATCCTGTCCTTGAACCGGGTGTTGAAATAGTTGGCGCTGAACGCCAGTCCCGAGCGGGGTTTGTAGTCGAAGCCCAGCGTCAGCGTCTCCGACGTTTCCGGCGTAAGTTCGGTGTTGCCGCCGACAAGCAGGAGGGCCAGAGCCCGGCTTCCGTCCGGGCGGGTCAGGAACGTCGCTGAAGCGCCTTGCGAGTCATAGATCTGTGGCAGGGCGCCCGCGCGGAATGACGTGCCCCAAGAGGCCCGGACGCCCAGATCCTGGACGGGTGACCAGACAAGTCCGACCTTGGGATTGGTCGTGCTCCCGAAATCATCGTAATTCTCGAACCTCCCTGCGAGCGACAGGTCCAGTCGTCGCAGACCCGGCCTGGCGTTGGACTCACCGACCAGGGGGATTCTCGCCTCGGCAAAGACGGCGGAGATTGATCGCTCCCTTCCAGGGATGGTCACCGCCACAGGGACGGCAGTGGCGGCGAAAACCGATGCGCTCGCGTCGAAGGTCTCCTTGCGCGCCAACGCCCCCACGGCGACCTGGATCTCGCCGCCTAGCAGGCGCATCACCGGTCCTTGCGCCAGGAGGTTGACGGAGGCGGCTCGGCTGAGATTGTGCGCCTGACTATAGCCGACCTTGATGAAGTCCAGCACCGCGCGGCTGTTTCCGGAGCCGTCCCCGAACAGATTGAAATAGCCGTCGACGGCGGCTCGATAGGACGTCGCCGGATCATCGGGAAGAGTTCCCAGGGCCTCGTTCAGGAAGCGACTGTGCACCCGGTTGTAAACGCCGAGCTCGCTCTGCTCCTGTGCATAGGCGAGATAGCCGTCAAGAGACCATCGACCAGCAAGGTCGTACCGGGCGCCCGCTGTCACCCCGGTGCTTTCGGCGTCACCGGCCTGACGGGTTGGACCGAGCTCGCGCAGAAATGAGTAGCCGACGGTATGGGAAGCCGCCCCCGTCGGCGACACGAACCAGGGATTGGCTCTGGTGACGGTGAACACCCCCACGCTCGCCGGCCCGGAAAGTTCATAGTTCCGGCGGCTGTAGCGAACGTCGGCTGTGATCTCGAGCCGGTCGCCTATGGACTGACGCAGGCGTCCATAGGCGCTGTTGCGCTCTATGGACGGCAAAAGATCAGTTCCTAAAGTCGTCGACTGCAGGTTCGCCGCGCCGGCCGCGAAGTCTGCGGGGCTCTGGGCCGTTCCGCTGGCGTTGGGGCGGATGGCGAATTGGGAAACATAGGCGGAGGTGGCTGCGTTGAAGGCCAGGATGTTCCCCGGCGTGCCATAGACATTGCGATGGTCGGAGCCGCCAAACGGGCGCAGATCACCATCGGCAGTATAGGGCCGGTCGTAGGAACTGATGCCGTTGGTCCGCTGGTGCTCCCACGAGAGATAGGCTGCGCCAGACGACCAGACCCGGCCTGCGATATGAGACGCCATGATGTCCTCGGCGCCGCCCTTGGCCGCCGCTGCTCTCACCCGGCTCTCATGACCGTCAAAGGAACGGCGCATCAGCACGTTGACGACGCCGGCGACGGCATCGGCGCCGTAAAGCGCGGAGGCGCCGTCCAGCAGGACGTCAACTCGCTCGACGGCGGCTGACGGCAGGGCCGACATGTCTGCAAACTCACCACGCAAGCCCGTCCCGGCCAGTCGTCGGCCATTGACGAGGGAAAGGGTGGAGGCCGGACCCAGACCGCGTAAGTTCACCCCGGTCGCATAGACATTGTTCGACCCGCCCGGGTCCGCATTGGAAAGCTGGACGATTGGCGTCGCGGATCCTGCATAGTTCTGCGGCAGATCCGTCAGGGCCTCCGCGACTGTCGCAAAACCTCTTCGGTCCAACGCCTCTCGATCCAGCGTCACGACCGGAGACGCCAGATCGCCGGACATCTTCAACAACGTTCCCGTAACGACAATCTCATCGAGCTCGGTCACCATTTCCGCGCTCTGCGCCGCCTCACTCGCCAGCAGAACGATGACGCCCGGTCGGGTCTGCGACCACGTCAGATCAGAGCCAAACAGCAGGCGTTCCAGGGCGTCGGAAGGAGCATGACGACCGCGAACACCTTCCGTTCGGAGACCCGCAACCAGCGAGGTGGAAAAAAGAAGCTGCTGGTGGGATTGGGCGGCGAACTGATGGAGCGCGTCTCCCATTGCACCGGGCGGGATATTATATTCCCGCAGATCCTGGGCGGACGCCTCCGCCCCCACGGCGGCGATGCAGGCTACGAGTACGCTGCAGGACAATAGGCTTGAGCGATTCATTCTTACGGCTCCCCTCGACGCGACATGGCGTCTGGAAGAGACGGTTCAGCCCCCGGCCTACCCTGGTGTCTTTCTCAACATTTTCTGCGGTCGTCCGCCTCGTCGGATGCGGTGATGATGCTGTGCTTGAAAAGCTTGCCCTGCTTTGCCAGCAGCAGTTCCCGGTGACGAAGGGCTGAAACGGGCTGCATCCAGGCGAGACGGCTGTGCAAGCCCGGTGCGCTTTCATCGTGCGGCAGGTGATCAGGCAGCGGCTTGGATTAAGGTCTGCAATCAGCACCGCAGGCGCGCTCGCCTGTGGCTATGCTTTGTTGAATTGTGACCGCGCCGGTCTCGGGCTTTCCGAATGTAACTGAGACGGTGGACGCGCGTACGGGTTACAAGTCACTTCCTGACAGCCAAAGCCTACCTACCGATTTTGACTCCCCTGGACCGTTTGCCTCGCGAAAGCCGCCGAACTTCAAGTCTCCGTTCTCAGGCCACCACATCACCATGCCCTTCGCTTCGTGGGAGGGCATCGTCACGCTCTTGATCGCCCTTAGCTTGGGGCGTTCTTATCGCCTGGGCGCAATGGCCGTCTCGAAGTGCGATGGACGCCACGGCCGCCAAGGATGAAGCGACAGGCGCGGCCGCGGTCAGCGCCTCCATCGCCACAGCCTTCACCGGCACGACCGGGCGCCCTGCGCGATGAGATCGAGCGGACGCAGGGGATGCTTAACGAACTGCGCACGCGGGTCGTGGAAGCCGAGGCTGAGATCCGGGCGGCCGCCCTGCGAGAAGCTGACCAGGCGCGCGTCATCGCCGACCTGCGGGCTCAACTCGACACCTCCCATGCCGACGTCGTCCGGCTGCGCGCCGAACGCGACACCGCCACGGCTTCGGCCGCCCAGAAAGAAGGCGAGGTCCGGCAGCTCAAGGCCGTGATCGACGCCCATGCCAGGGCCACGACATGACCGACACCCTCATCCAGCCGCCAGCCTCTCCGTCCGAGCGGGTCAAAGCAGTCATCGGCGATCTGGCCAGGCCGTTCGCCATCTACGCCACGTCTGGCGCCGCAGCGATCGGCATCGTCCGTGTCGCCTGGGTGGTCGAGAATGGAAACGACGGCGCCATCTACCTCGGCGCGGTCGCTGTCCTTGTCGGCGGCATCTACGGCTTCAAGTCGTGGGAGCAGATCAAGACCGGCAAGCAGGGCGCCGAGGTCGAAATTGCCAAGGCGAAATCTGAAAGCTGAAGACCCGGCTCAACCCATAAGGGGGGCCAGATGGGGAACCGGGTCGTGCCGCCCTAGCGAACGACAAGGGGCACTCAACCACAACTCTAAGCCCTGCGCATCCCTGAATGCGGCCCGTCCCTGAGCCATTGCAAGCAGGTTCGGGACGGGCCGCGGCACACTAAGCGCCTACGGGGCACACCTCGCCTAACGCGAGTCGCTAAGGCTTCAATCCCAGAAATCTGAACTGGAGACCGACAGGGACCGCAAGGCCCTGTTCGACGCCGTGAGCCCCCTACGCAGCCCACCGACGCTGGATCGTCAGCGCTGCCCCGCCCGCCAATAACAAGGCCAGCAGGATCATTGCCCATTCGGACATCGTAGGGATGGCGGCAGGAGCGCTTGGTCCAACAAGCCGAAGGCTGAACTTCTCCGCGCCAGAACCGCTAGTCCTCGGCACAGCATAGTTCGTAATAAGGGTAAATCCGGACAAAGTTATTCCGTTCTGGGCAGGGACAGCCCCGGTTAGGTACCGCACATTCTGATCGCCATCCGAGATGAAGACGATAGAATATGTGACACCTGGCTGCAGGGTAATATTCGAAAAGACGTCAGATTGCTTAAAAGAAAACACGCCCGGTCCATCAGCATTAAATGCTTTTGGCGGGCTTAAATATAAATTCGTACCGTTAGTTTCGTCGCGAACAATGAATTTCACATTTACCGAGGTTGGCGCGTTAGATTGCTGAGCGACGGCAGAAATAGTCGCTGGGCAGAGACCGTAGCGCGCGCGAGATACCCGCCATTATTAATACTTAATCAGCAGCCGATGGGACCATACTCAAATACGGCTTGAGCCGACGCTCCACCGCCAGCCGCAAGAGTGAAGGCGATGATCGCGCCGATCAGCAGCGCCTGAAGTCTCTGAAACATATCCGCCCCTTTTGATTTGCCGCGCCTACTCGATAAGCGAACGCAGGTCGATGGGCGCGCGTCTCAAATGGAGACGGCTGGGTCACGCTAACGAACCTCCCCCACAATCTGGACTGGAGACCGCGATGTCCAAGTCGCTGTTCGATGCCGTGCGCGCTATCGCCGGGCGCGGCCTGACGCAAGCGGAGGTGGACCGTATCAACGCCGCCATGCCCCGCGACACGTCTAGGGGAAATCCCATAGACCCCAACGACGCCCTGCTGATCAAAGAGCTGGAGCGCGATGAAGGCCGCGCGCTCCACGCCTACCAGAATAGCCTAGGCTTCTGGACTATCGGCATCGGCCGGCTGATCGACAAGCGCAAGGGCGGCGGCATCTCCGACGCGGAGGCCGACTACCTCAAGGCCAATGACATTGCCCGGTTCAAGCGAGACCTCGACCGTCACGCCCCCTGGTGGCGAACCCTCGACCCCGTTCGCCAGCGTGTCGTCCAGAACCTCGCCTTCAACCTCGGCGCTGACGGGCTGGTCAAGAAGCGGCCGAACACCGTCGCCATGATCCAGAAGGGCGACTACGCGGGTGCCGCTAAGGCCATGCGCGGCAATGGCGTCTGGATCGGACAGGTCAAGGATCGCGGTCGGCGCTTGGCGACCACGATGGAAACGGGGCGCGCGGCATGATCGCCCTCGCCCTCCGCGTCACCCGCACCTTCCCGTCCCGCACATGGCTGCTCTTCGCCGTCCTCGCCGCCTTTCTGATCTTCGGCGGATACTGCGCTCACAGGGGCGCTGAGGGCGTTCGCGACCGTCAGGCGGCGAAGGTCGCCAAGGTCGAGGCGAAGGCCTCCAGCGCGCGGGAAACCGGCGCGGAAGAAGCACTGACCGACACCACCACCATCCGCAATCGACAAGTGAAAGAGACCATGCCGCGCAAGCCCTTCCTGATGGCCTGCCTGATGATCGTGAGCTGCGGCGTCGCTGTCGCCAGTTGCGAGACAACAGGCGCATCCCTCCCGCGTGCCGAGGACTTGAGGGTCCTGCCTAAGCCGGTGCCATCCGATGAAGTGCTGACCAGCCGCATCGCGGGCGAGAAGCACGACAACGCCGTCGAGGCCTGGGGCGAGGCTGGATAGGCGCAGGTTGGGCGGCTGTGCCGGTTCTTCGACGGCATGGGGATGAAGGGGCTAGACTGTCCGGCGCCGGAGGCACGCCCCCCCCCCGCAGAGTTAATCCGAGCTGAGGAGATACTTCAGAGACAATACAGTAGTAAAGCTATCTCGCGAGTAACCAATGCTCGGATATCCTACCTGCCCTTCGACACCGACCGCAAGACGTCTATTTAGGCGGTAATCAACACCAGCACCCCAGAATGGATAGGTCTCATTAGCCGACAACTTCACCACCGTTACACTATCCGGTGTCCTCGTAATGTTCTTTTCTCTTATGTTTACAGATTTTGCTCCAACGCTCAGGTACGGCAACCAATCGCCCAACGCGATCCCTGCTTGCCCACGAACCGCCACTGCGAAGGCCTGTTCATGGTGGTTCTCGTACAAGTAGTTCGAGTTCCAGTATCCTGGCAGTGGGTTTCGCTGAAGTTCGGTATACGATTCCCCTGCCTGCGTAGCAGCGGACAATTCACCACCCAATACTAGACGCCCAACCTGCCAGCGACGCCCAACAGTAAGCCCAACGTGCTGGGTATTGGCGTTGGCGCGGTCGAATTGGCTTGAAGGGCTCGAAACCGCCAAGAAATCGTGCAGCTCGACGTTCTCGACCTGCACGCCAATATAGGTTGATGCCCATTGTTCGCGAGCAGCTTCTGGCAGTTGCAGCAGCGGTTGCGGCGGCTGAGGAATGACTACCGGCGGGGGCGACACGTGCGGACTTGCAGGCAGAGCCGCGCCATCGAGAGCATCAACGCGCATTTGAAGGGCGGCGTTTTTCGCTTCCAGCGCTTCGATGCGCTGCAAAAGGAGCGCTACGTCCGGATCGCCCGCGACACCTAACAAGAATGCAGCTGCGACTACCATCAAAAGCCCCCCCTTAAACTAAGTCCCCACGCTAGCCTTAAGCGACCAGAATTCAAATCCCCGCCCTCGCAAAGCCCGCTCCGGTTCACCGGGACGGGTTTTGTCGTTTCAGGCCCGGGGCATCAGATCGCGATACGGCGCGCCCCGCTCGCCGGCCTCGGCGCGTGTCAGGAGCTTGGTCATCTGCGCCGACCCGACATGGATCTGTATGTCCCGGTGCCGCAGCCCGTCGTCCAGCCGCGCGCAAGTCGGGCGGACGGCGGACAGCACCTGCACCCAGCGATTGCTCTCAACCGTAATCAGGCCGGGCATCAGATTGGGGTTGCCGGCGGCGGCCAGCTGCATCGCGTCCAGGGCGTCGTCGAGTTCGTTCGGTGTCATGCCTGCCGTCTAACTGAGTCGGCGGTTAGATGACCACCAACGCATCGTCGGGCAGAGCGCGCTGAAGCTCCCGCGCGATCTCCCACGGCGCCAACATCCACATTTCGATCTCGTCGGGTGCCGTCAGGATCACCGGCATGGCCTTGGGGTGGACTGACTTGACCGGCTCGCTGGGCTCGGTCGTCAGGAAGGCGAACAGATCGCAGGTCTCAATGCCGGTCTTGATCTTGCGAACGCAGGACCAATCCTGAACGTGCACGCCGGCGAAGAAGGCGAGCGGCTCGGGATCATCGACGGCCAGCTTGAACCAGACCGGTTGATAGCGGCCCTCGGCGTCTCTGCCGGGCTCACTGAAGGCCGTGGATGGGACGAGGCAGCGGTTCTTAGGCTTCAGCCAGGGCTTCCAATGCGAGGAGGCGGTGTTGCGGACGTTCGTGGTCCCGCTGTCCGGCTCCAGCTCCAACAGCTTGGGGAAGTCCACATCCTTGCCCTTGGCCCGCAGTTTGTCGGCCCGCTTGGTCGCCGCGTCCATAAGCGCCTTGCGTGATGTCGGCATCCCCCAGCGCGCGGCGGACAGGATGCGATCTTCGCCCTCCCAGCGCACAATCGGCGCGGCGTAGTCGGGGTAGATGTCGCGCGGCTCCATGTTGCCGACGTCGGAACGAATGGCTCGCGCTAGGTCGAGGATCGCCTGAGGGCCGCTGCGCTGTCGGTAGAGATTGCACATGCCGGAACCCTCCCACGACTATCGCCGTTCATCAAATCTCAGTGCCGGCTGTTCGAGCGGCGGCCCGGCTAGCAGCGCCGCTCAGCCCCTATAGTGTTGAACCTCGCCTTGCCCCTCGCCTGATCAGCGGGGGGTCTTCTTGTGACCCCTAGACCGCACAGGAACCGTGCGCCGTTAAGGATGTTCGATACGGGCTGCGCCGGCAGCATGGTCGGAGGCCCGGCAATATGCGCCGACCAGTTCACCAGCCAACGTGAACGACCACGGAGCCCCTCGCCCTCGCCGGCGGGGGGCTTTTCAATGGTCGAAGGCGTTCTGCTCGATCAGCCCCTGAACTACCGTGTCCTCCAGAGACGCCGCAACCTCGCGGGCAAAGGCTCGCTGAGCCTCATCCTCCCCGATGATAATTCTGGGCTGTCCCTTTCGATGCGTTGATAGCCTGAACGAGACTTCCTTTTGCCGCCCTGCCAGGCGTTCGATCCGCTCCAGCTTCACGCCCGCCTGTGCTCGAACAAGCTTCTTCATGGCATCCTCCCGATCAAGACGATTCAGGACTGGCGGCGGGCTTTGGTTCCGGAGCCACCCACTTCCCCAACTCCATCCGGTAGCCTAGCGCCTTCAGTTGCACCCGACGCTTCTCGTTGAGCGCCCACCACGCGTCGTCCCGGTCGGTGATGGTGTCGAGCGGAACGGGGAACTGGCTGCTGCAATCCTTGAAAGTGACGATGCCAGGGCAGCCGGCGATGCGGCATGGCGGATGCTTGTTGGCCAAGCGATAATCACCGCCCTTCGCCTTAGCGATGCGTTTCAGGTCTGCGTCGCCATGGTGGTTTACCGACACGTCGCAGTGCCAGCGGATCTTGGCGCCGCGATCGATCATGCGGCTGATGGCTTCGCCCATGGATCAGGCGTCCGGCTGGCCATCGGCCAGAAGCGAGGCCTCTGCCCGTGGCAGCGCCAGCTCCGCCTGCATCCGCACAATCGAACCCGGCGTCTTGGCCTCGATCTCGCGCAGGATAGCGCCCGACCCGGCGCGGCTGTCTGCGCTTGTCAGGTCCAGGCTGGCCAGTTGCATCATCAGGTCAGCCATTTCGGTGCCGGTCGAGGCCATCATCGCGAAGACCGCCCAACGAAGGCCATGCCTGCGACGAGGCCGGCTAGCAGGTTAACGGTCCTCTCGGGCGCCTCAAGGTCGGTGCGCGCCTCTTCTTCCCGGTCGAGTTCGGCCAGATCGCGGGCAAACGCGTCGTCAGGTACACAGGGTTGCGTGTTCATCTCGTCCTCCAGTTTGCCCGACCCGGAGCGGACTCCTAAGGCGCCGATTGCGGCTACGCCAAGCGTTTTGTTCTCTTTTCGTTCACGTTCCTGGGGAGCACTCAGATCGTGCGTCTATCGGCATCAACAGGTTTGACGCCGAGGCTAGAAGTCGGTGAGCCCGGGACGGCAGCCATCGAGTTTGACATACCCCAAAACGTTGAAAATGCTCAGGACTGTTAGTCACTTCAGGCCTGCACCTCCCCGATTTCGGCTTCTGTTTGCAAGCCGATAAGCTTGAATTGTCCAATCCGGGCTGACACACTCTGTTCACGTTCCGGCCTTTTCGATCTGATCCACGGCCGCGTCAGACAGCTTCTTCTGGTCTTCTGATCGGATGCAGCGCTCAACGTCAGACAGCCGTGTGGCCAAGGACAGATGCGATTTCCCTGGCGGTGCAGCCTGCCTCGGCCAGGCGACGACCAGCAGCTTTGCGGAGGTTGCGCCGCGGGTGCGGACGCTCGACGCAGTGGCTGCGGACCAGAACCTCGTGCCGAAGGATTTCGAAGATCTGATCAGCTCGTACCTTGAAATCCTCTCCGCGACTGCGGACTGGAAGTGGACCTGCGAGATCACGATTCCCTCCAGCCTCGCGCCGACGGCGGGCAGAACAAAGTTGAGCGACGTTTACAGGCCCTGGGCTCCCTTTCAGAAAAGCCAGATCGCCCTTAAGCTTGGCGGGCCCGGGTGGCTGTCGCGTATGTCCAGGCTTCGGCTAAAGGCGGCGGCGCATGGCTCAACCATGTTCTCAACTCCCGGCGCGTTCGGCCAGCGGCGCAGGCTGTCGGACCGCTATGAGCACAAGCCCGCCATCAGCGTCCGTTTTGAGCTCCAGCGACAAGGCTTCAGCTGCAGCGCGTGCGAACGCCTCCTCCTGCCCCGCCCTGAAGACGCCGCTGATCGGCGATCGGGACAGGGCTCCCGCCTGGACTCGTACGGGATGACGAGCATAGCGGTTCATTTCTGCGGCCGCCTCATCGAGAGGGGTTGCGCGAAACACGAGACGTCCTTCGGTCCAGTCCAGGACGCGCTCGGGATCAATAGGCTCGACGGTTCGCCCCGCAGTGGCCACGCCCTGGCCCGGGCGCAGGATCCATGAGGCGGCCTTGCCTTGGGCGGGCCTGCGCACCTCCACTTTACCGTGGATGAGGGCCACGCCTGCATCATGGCTTTCCCGACTGACCACAAAACGTGTGCCCAAGGCCACGACCCGGGTGCCGCCGGCCTGGACTTCGAATGGGCGCGACGGGTCGGAAGCCACGTCGAAAAGGGCCCGCCCTTTGATCAACGACAGCTTTCGAGATCGGTCGCCGAGCCGAACGGACATGCGCGCGCCAGCGTCCAGTTGCACGCTGCTTCCATCCCCAAGCTCCACTGTTCGTGGCCGGAACTCTGATGCTGAATAGTTGGCGGGCGCCAAAGCGATCCATGCCGCCGCAGCAGCACAGCCGGCGAGAACGCCGCCCCCGAGGAGAGCTGACCAAGGTCGTTTCCCATGCGGCCTTGGACGAGAAATGTCAGCGAGCGCCGCCTCGATATCGGGATCCGTCCCGAGCGCGACGGAATTCAACCAGGCCCCCTCAACGGCGGCATAGGCTTTTCGCCTGACAGGATCCTCGCACCACACTCTGAACGCCTCGATATCTGCGAGACTGACGGGGGACTTGGAAAGGCGCACGAACCATTCCCCCGCTTCCGTTTCCTGGGCGGTGGCCCTTACATTCTTCTTCATCATCCCTCGTCGCGCAGATGAGCAGCGCAGCGAGCCAGAGCCCGGGACATGCGCCACTCCACGGTCTTAACCGAAATGCCGAGGGCGCGCGCGATGGCGCTGTTTGAAAGTCCCTCGAACCTGCCCATGAGGAAGACCCGCCGGTCGGGTTCAGGCAGGGCCAGAATGATCTGCTTGAGCAGAATGGTCTCGATTTGTCCGCCAGATGAGGCGTTCATGCCCGTCGACGGTCCGGTTTCGGGCGCCACAGCCGCGGCGCAAAGCGCCGTCTTCCTGCGCCTGGCCAGGTCCCGACCAAGGTTGAAGGCGACCGTCAGAAGAAAGCCTCGCGGATGCGAGAGGAGGCGGCGGCGACCCGCCGTGCGGACATAGGCCTCCTGGACAAGATCCTCAGCATCGTCCGGACCGAATTGTCGACTGATCCGGCGCCGCAGCCATTCGGAGTGCTCGCGATAGAGTTGATCGACGTCCGATTCGTCGGCTTCATCTTCCAAAACATTGACGCGTGGCGACGCGGACAAGGCGACCTCCCTGGTTAAGAGGCGTCCCGGCGCACCGGTTAAAACACGTTCAAGCAGGAGCCGACGCATGCACAGGCGCAGGGCCCCCGGCATTGAGCGGACATCTTCCCAAACGAGGTTCTCACGCCTCGGCGCCTGTTGAGGCGCGAACGAAGGGTGAACTGAACGAACAGTGTTTGCAAGATGCTTCTATCGCAAATCCGTCATGGGTGATGTTGCCCGCCGAAAAGCCCGCCCATAGGCCATCCCGCAGGCTGTCACAGCAGGCCTACGACGCGGATCTACAATGTTGAGTAGCACGACAATGCGCGCCCCGCTGTTCGGCCTCCTGGCGTCCTTTTCGTGCATCGCATTGACAGCCGCCGCACCTGTGTGGGTGCAGCAAAACGCGAACGAGCCGACGACCTTGTCGGACATTGCGTCACGGGGTTTCACTGTCCCGCTTACGCCGGGGTCAGCTGGCGACAGGACCGCCCGTGGGCTGGCCTGCCCGTCCTGATCACCGGCGAAGGCCGGCGCTTCGTAGGCAAGCCGCGCTGGAAGCTGAGATTATCGCCGCCTATCCAGAGGTCGTGGACATCACGACTGGCTGGTCGCCTGAGTTCCGGCGCGGCAGGCAGGGAACCGAGGCCTGCCGCTGCATTATCGTCAGCCGATGGAATATTCGGAGCCGTCGATTTCGCACATGTCGACAGCCTTCTCGATCAGGGAGTCGCCGTCCGAGAAATCATAACGGATGTCGTACTCGCAGGCTTCGAGGCCGTCATCGACGCTAACCACGACAGTCTCGCCACTTTCCACGACCTCGTCACCCAGGATGTCTTCTTCCCAGCTGTTAGAAGAAGGCAGCGAAAGGTAGATGCGCGTCAGCGTGAAGCCGGTGTTGTTGGTGAGTTCGAACGACACGGACTCGGTTTGAGCTAGGACGGTCGTGGCGAGCAGGCTGGCCGCAAGGCTTGCGGTCACGACGAAACTTCTGATCATTTTTAATTCCCCGCCGATTGGGTCGGCGCCAGCCATGAGCGGCCCACACGCTCTACGGATACGGCGGTTCGCGAACAAGGGTCTCTTGTGGTCGCGAGATCGCCAAGTGAAGTCAGAGAACGGAAGACCCGGCTCAACCCTTAGGTGGGGCCAAAAGGGGAGCCGGGCCATGCTGTCCTTGCGAACAGCAACCGCATCGAAGCACAGCCGCGCGCCTTGCGCATCCCCGATGCGGGCCGTTCCCTGAGCCAAAGCAGCAAGGTTCGGGGCGGACGGCTGTACCCTGAGCGCCCTCACGGCACGATCATCTAGCGAAGACTGACACCCGAAGGGGCGAGACTCGTGAGGACGAGCCGGTCGGCGGCGCACCGCAAACTCGTCAAGGTGACGGTCTCATCCACCTCGCGCTTTTCCAGGGCCAGGATGCGCGGCTGACTGACGTCCAAGCGTCTGGCGTACTGCTTTGTCGTCAGGCCCAGCGGATCGCGAATGGCACGCAGCTAGCCGCGAGGCGGCGTGGCGACCGACCAATTCCGCACCAGCGTTAGCCGCATATCATGCGCTTGCCGATAGACGAGCGCGGCCCCGCGCCATCGATCAGTGTAGTCACACCCGAGCGAGCACCCCCCGACCATAACGTCGCCGACGTGCAGTTCGCCAAACCAGAACGGTACGGATCGGGTCATATGTAGTCTGTGAGGTCATAGCCTTGACCGCCTTGGTCCTTATGGACCGATCCCCCTACTGTCGGCTCATCAAGAAGATCCCGGGCCTTGATGCGTAGCGCCGCGGCGATGCGAAACAGGCTGGTGATGCGGAGATCGCGCTTTCCGGTTTCGATCCGGGAAAGGGCGGGTGCGCTAATGCCGCTCAGGCGGGCGAGCTCGTGTAAATTGAGTCCACTGGTTTTACGCGCTTCGCGTATCCGACCACCTACGAAGGCAAGCGCGCTGTGTTCCGGATTAGCCACGACATCACTCCTTACCGTATTCGATAAATAGGCTCTTAGACCTCCATGGAGGCAATATGATTTTATCGAAAACAGTAAACGCGAGCTGTCAGCGATCTGGAAGCAGGAAATTGCCGTAAACAATAAATAATTTCCCCAAGACTGCTGCAGTTTGTCCAAGCCAACTGGCCATTATTAGGGCTGCCTCAGGCGTGCGATCTGGCACTAGGATCCTGGTGCGGGATGACATCGTCCTTGGCGTGGCAACAAGAACTTTTCGAGCGGGGACCGGTTGTCATCTCCAGATCAGGCGCTGCGAGCAGATCGCAGATCGCAGATCGATGAAATCTTTGGCGCTGGCTTGGCCGCCAAGGTCATCGGAGCCGACGTTGATGCCCGTGTGGCTCTGATCGCCGGGCCTGAGGCCACCAAGGCGAACCCCTCGATCCTGAAGGCCAGGTCGGCCGTGCAGCGGTAGAGGTACTTCTCAAGGTCGATCCATCTTTCTAAACCTCGCGAATGGCCCCTCGAGCCCTGGCTTCACTCGCGAGGTCACTGGCCATGGCCCGAAAACAGGCTTGTAGATAACGAGCGTCGAGGGCTGCAGCCGCGTCCCCCGCTTCCTCGTCGAAGACCGCGACTGCACTCATCAGAAGCGCCATAAAGCGGTTATCAGCAACGCGCACGGCAAAGGCCGGAGATGCGATCTGAACGGCGAAAACTATGGCGAACGGGTCTGCGTTCAAAGCCGCCGCAAAACGCGCAACGACGGCGAAATCGAAACGAGCCCGGCCTGACTCAAAGTATTGATAACTCCGCCGGGGCATGTCCATGGCGGCCGAAGCCTGGTCCAGCGTCATGCCGCGAGCCCGCCGGACTTCCCTGATGACTCGGGAGATCGTCTTTCGATGAAAGGGATCGTGAAAGATCACGCGGGGCATGGCCACCTCATAATGGCGTCGCCTGAGCGTGACCTCTTCATCTGCGGTGCGCCATGATCCGAAAAGACCATGGGAGCCGCCCTCTTGGCGCGCACTGAGCAGATTTGTGGCGCAGGCAAGCCTGGCCCCATAAACAACTTCCCGTGGCTTGGCCCGCCCTGCCAGATGATCGCCCATGCTCTTGCGTCAGATCATTGAAAGCCGGATTGGGGAGGGAGGCGACGCCGCTCGGCTTCCCGCTTGGCTGAAGCTCGACCGTACGCCAACGAAAAGCTGGATGGCGCGACGCCTCGCCGGCTATCGCTTCTTCCCTATCGGAACCATGCGCTTTCGCTCTGGCAGGATGCGGGCCGACTGGGTCGCCCAATCTTCGGGCGGGCAGCGCGTAATGGTTCGCGCAAGAAAGATCACTCTCCGGCTCGACGGCGCCGGCCGCGCTTCCTCCCTTGCCCGACATCTTGCCTATATCAGCCGCAATGACGCGCGGGCCGAAGGCGCCGCGGCCGCGCTTTTTGACTGCAACGGCCCCGTTGAGCGGCCGCGGGATACGGCGCGTTCATGGGGCGTCGATCGATACTATTTCCGGCTGATCATTTCGCCTGACAACGGCGACAGGATCGACGATCTCCAGGACTACGTCCGAGATTTGATGACACTGGTCGGGATTGACCTCGGCGAAGAAGACCTGGCCTGGGTCGGCGCCTGCCATCACGACACGGCCCACCCTCATGCCCATGTCGTCATTAGAGGCCGCCGCACGGACGGGCAGGACCTGATCATGCCGCAGGGCTATCTGATGAGGGGCTTGCGCGAGCGCGCTGAAGAAGCCGCACGCGACCGGCTTGGCGGCCTGTCGCGCACTGGGGCGGAGCTCGCAATATGGCGGTCGACGCGCGCGAACGCCTTCACCAGCCTGGACCGACGTCTCATCGAGCTCGCCCGGGACGGCCTCGTGTCTGATGCGGCCGGAGGACGCGATGTTTGGTCAGGCCTGCGGAGAACCAGGCTCGCACACCTGGAGGCCATTGGCATGGCTCACCGTGAGGGAAGAAGTTTTCGGCTGGCGCCTGATCTCGCCGACCGGCTTCAAAACCTGTCGGCCCGGCTGGACGATGCGCGGGCGATGAATCAACGACGGTTCGAAGCCGCCATCGCCACCCGTCCCCTGGGTCGCGGCCCTCTCGAAGGCCGCACGACTTTTACGGGGGCGCTTGACCCCGGCGGGGCGCATCGCTTCCTCTTTGTCCGCGATCCGCTTGGCGTCGAACGCTACGCTCGACTTCACTCCGATACGCCCCGTGTGATGTCGGGCCGGTCAGTACGGCTCGAGGGCGACACGGCCTGCGCCAGAGTGAGCGTCATCGGTCGGGCCGCAGCTCTTGGCGAGGAGCTCTGTCTTTAAAGGAAGGCGCGATAGCTATGGCACGCTCTCCTCCCGGGCGGCCGTTTTACATTTTCGAAATTCAATGCCATTTGAAGACGCAAGGCAAGCTCCACCTTAAAAGGCAAGGAACTGGTCATGCGTCCCGAAGTGGTCAGCGCTTTTGAATTCGCCCAGGACATGGACCGTGTTCATCGAAGCGATCTCCTTCTCTCAGGCCTCTCGCGCGTTCTCGCGCCGCTCGGCGTGGTGTCGATCTCACTGAATCTTATCCGTAGGCCCGGATGTAATGACGCACCGCAGCCCTTGCTGGCTATGCGGTGGGCAGGATGGGCCAAATCCTACGTAGCGGCCGGTTTTGTGCGATACGATCCCGCCGTCAGGATGCTGCATTTAGGTTTGCGTCCCTTCTCCTGGTCGGAAGCGCTGGAGCGTTTTCCGTCGGCGGCAGGGGAGCGCGTTCTCGAAGCCTGCTTTGATGAAACCGGCTTTCGGGATGGCTATGTCGTCCCGTTCAGGGACCACGACGGCGCATTGCTGACAGCGGCTTTCTGCGGACCGGCGCTTGATCTGGCGCAAGACGCCAGACTCGCGCTGAAAATGAGTGGCTTCCATCTCGCGGCGCACGGAAGGGATCTGATGGTTCCGCCGCCCGCGACCACCTGCCCTCTCACACCCCGTCATCTCGATTGTCTACGGGGCGTGCTTGACGGACGTAGTGACTTCGAGATCGGCAAGGCGCTGCAGATTTCTCCTCACACGGTCCACAACCACATCGAGGAGATTAAGCGGCGCCTCGGCGTGTCCCGTCGCGCCGTGGCGGCCGCTGAAGCCTGGCGCCAGGGATGGATCATCTAGCTGCACTTTCCTGACACGGGCGCTTCCCGCTCAGATCGCCGCCCGCTTTTCTTCACGCGAATTGCACGCCTCAACGTGCCGACGTCAGGCGCGGAGGCACTCTGTGTCCTCATAGATTGTTCGTATCTACCTGGGGCTCGATTGCGGCCGACGCGAGGGTCCGGCTTTTGGCGCGGCCGGATCCTGCGCCCCATCACCTTCCGCATGAACGAGGCCCTAACGGCCCTGAGCGATCGGCACGACACTGCATAGCCTTTCGATCTCGGCGACGAGGTCGCCGGCGATTGGCAGGTGCGCCCGCTCGGCGCGCCAGACCTCATGGAAGCGCTCCACTGCCCTAACAGCCTCATCACGCGCCAGGGCTTCGGGTAATCCTGCGCGAGCGGCCATGCAGGCCACCTCGTCAAGACTGAACTCGTCCATTCGCTTCGTTCGCGCGAACTTCAGCGCCGCGTTCTCATCAGGGGTGTAGACGGTCGTCGACAGGAAGTCGTAACCGGGAGACAGCTCGGGCGAGCGGCCGTCGCGATAGATCAGCGACCAATTTTTCAGGTGCATGTCGGCGTTGCCGATCAGGGTGTTGAATACCAGGCGCCGAATGAACTCGCGGACGCCAGGTTCGCCGGTTTCCAGCCAGAGGACCTTCGCAAGGTAGCGATAAGATCCCCTGTCGTACTTCTCACCCGTGTAGACGCCGAAGACCTGGGCGAAATCCTCGATGTGGATGCGACCGCCATCCTCCCTTCGATCGAACCGACGGACAGCGAACGCGTCCTCCTCGAACCGGCCTATCCCCTCGGGCAACCCCTCTATCTGGTCGAGCGGCACAAGCTCCACGTCAGGAATATCCAGTCCCATTAATCTGGCGAGCCTCATCATCGAGAACTCGTTCGCCGCCACGCCCCGGAACCGAACTGACGGAAGCTTGATAATCCAGTCACCGCCTCGACCGCTGGCGGGGATCGTCAGCCCCCCATGGGCCTTTTCGACCGCCGAGAATTTGAGCTGGACACCGGCGAGAGAGAATCTCATCGCGCCCTGACGCAACGCGCCGTCGTCATGATGGTCTTGCTGATCACCATCTTCGCGGTCGCGAGGGCATCAAACGCTTTGATCTTTTCAGACTATAGCGCCGCCATGCCGCCCACCGTCATCCTTCCGACTTACCGGGGAGGCGCGCATGATCCATCTCATCACAGGCCGGAACAGGGCGGCCTATTCCTACCAGTTGAAGGCGCTTCACACCGCCCGACGAGATCACTTCATCCTCGAAAGAGGCTGGGCTCTCGATGAAAGAGACGGGGGCGAATATGACCCATATGATGACGAACTGGCCGCCTATCTGGTGGGCCTGAGCCAGGACGGCCGGATTGCCGTCAGTTGCCGCCTGCGATCAGCGGAATCCGGCGGGGTGATACCCGACCTCTATCCTCATATTGTAGGCCCGGGAGAAGCGCCTGCAGGTTCTGCCGGGGATTACGAGTGCACGCGCTATTTCGCTGCACCCTGGGCGCGAGGCGCTCCGGGGGCGGCTGCTCGCGCCAGTCTGCATATGGCCCTGGTCGAATACGCTTGCGACCAAAGGGCGAAACGTCTGATGGGCCTGACAGACGCCCGCTTCTTTCCCTACCTCGACAAGACCAGCGGCCTGCGCCTTCGCCCCCTTGGGCCCGCCGTGCCGGATGGAGAGGGAGAGACGATCGGTTTCGAGATCGGAGTGACCCGAGAAGATCTTGAAAAAACGCGCCATCGCCTGAACCTGCCCGAGCGCCAACTTGACCTCGCCCTCCCCGCGGCCGTGGCGCCGAGCGCCGTCAGGTCGCATCACGCCACGGTCGGCGGGTGACGAAGGAGGTCCCGCCGTGGGGGTGTTCTCCAGACTAGGCTTGCTCGCCGCAGGGGTGTTCGCAGGTCTTCAGGCCTCTACCCAGTATGTCGCCTGGAGCTATTACTGGGCGCCCGCGCTGGGAGAAGGATTGGGCCTGTGCCCGCACGTCATGCTCTACGCGCCGTGGGCGGTTATTCGTTGGCGGATGGCCTTTGGGGCAGAGGCGTCGCAGGTGTTCGCTATCGCTGGCGTCCTTCTCGCCGCCGGTCCGGCAGCGACCGTGGCAGGTCTGGCGTTGTTGGAAAGAACCGGATCCGTTCAGCGGCGCCGCGGCTGGGGCACACTGGCCGATGCGCGCCGCGCCGGACTTCTCGACGGCGGCGAATGCGTCGTGGGTCTACTTGATGGCCGCCTGCTCACCTCTGCAGATCTTCGACCGGTGCTGGTGACCGGCGCGACACGCTCGGGAAAGGGCCGAGGACATGTGACGCCGACCCTGCTGAACTGGCGCTCCAGCGTTCTGGTTCATGATCCGAAAGGCGAACTCCAGTCGCAGACTGCTGGTTGGCGGGCGAGCTTTTCGCGGATCCTCGCCTTCAACCCCCGCAGCCTCGTATCAGCCCGATGGAATCCCCTTGCGGAAATAAAGCCCGGCGCCGGCGAACTCGGCCAGGTTCAAAGACTGGTGGCGGTGCTGGCGGATCCTTCCGGCGCACGCAACGAGGACGCCATCTGGGACGTAGCGGCGTCGGAGATGCTGGAGGCCCTCATCCTCCACGTACTGTACGCCGCAGAAGACGACGACAAAACCCTGCTCCACGTCAGGTCCCTGCTCGCCGATCTCGACGCCGCCTGCGAAACCATGAGCCATACGTTTCACCGTCTCGACGCTCTGGGGCGGCCCGAGACACACCCGTTCATCGCCGCGGCCGCCAAAGGGCATGCCGCCATGCATCAGCGATTTCGCTCATCGGTACAGGGCACAGCGCGCAGCTATCTCAAATGGCTCGCGGGCGAGGAAATCGAACGGATACTTTCAGCCTCGGACTTCACCATGGGCGACCTGATGTGCGCCGAGGCGCCGCTCTCGCTCTATGTTCAGTCCGCCCCGGCCGACACGTCGGCGCTGCGCCCATTGATCCGCCTGATTTTCCATGCCGCGACCCAGGCGCTGACGGCCAACCTCAACGAAGACGCCTGGGGCCGACCGAAACGCCGCAGCCTGCTTATGGTGATGGACGAATTCCCCCTTCTGGGCCGGCTGGAATTTGTCGAAAAATCGCTCCGTCTGATGAGCGCCTACGGCGTGAAACCTCTGTTTGTAGCCCAGAGCCTCAACGACATTGTCGAGACCTACGGCCCTCACAACACCCTCCTCGACAACTGCGCCGTCTACACCGCCTTCTCGGCCCTCGATCCCTTGAGCCAGGACAAGATCTCGCGCCTGACTGGGCAGGTGCTGGAGGTGCGGACAAGCCGCAGCCGACCGGACGGGTGGTCGGCCGGACGGGCCAGCATATCCCGCTCGACGCTTGACCGCCCGCTGCTTGAGCCAGGGGAGGCGCGCATTCTTCCCCCGGGCGCCCAGCTGGTGTTTGCCGCCGACGCCCGTCCATTGCGGACCCGCAAGCTCTGCTACGATCGCCGTGAGCCCTTCCGCTCCCGAGCCCGGATAGCGCCGCCCGCCGAGGGCGAACAGGGACCGCCCGCTCCCCATCCGTGGTCTGGCCGCCGAGCTCTTGGACATCGGCCGCACGATTTCGCGGACGAAGCCTCCGCTGAAAAAGGGAACTCCGTCTACGACGACGCCACGGCGCAAAGGGCCTGGCGCGAGGGGTATGCGCAAGAAGCGCGCAACAGAGGGGCCCAGGAAGCCGCGCTCGATTCAATTCAGGGAAAACGCCGATGACGTCCGACCCGACCGCCCGCGTGCAGGTCTATCTTTCATCGCCTCAACTGGCGGCCAGTCTCTCGCGGGAGGCGAAGGTCGCAGGGGTTTCCGTCAGTCAGGCCGCCGCCCGCGCCATCGCACGAGGACTGAACCGCTCCCTGACCGCCGACCCCGAGGATCGCCTTCTCAAGCTGGAACGCAGCCTTCGGGACCACATGCAGGCGACAGCGCGCGACATGATCATCCTGCAGGAGGTGCTGGTCGAGATCGCCAGAGCCCTGTTCCTGCGGATGCCCGATTCCTGGTGCGACGAGGACCCCGCGGTACAGGCTGCAGTCGATCAACGACTGGATCTCCTGCTGGACGCAGCGGCGGCGCGCATCGCGCGTGCGCGGTCGGCGTCTCAGGTTGAAGCGGAAAGTCGCCGCACCAAACCTGAATTCGATAATCACCAACCTCGCGGATTATTTGAAGCTGTCGACGACGCGGCAGTAGGCGGCGCATGGGACGACCGTGAAGCCGGCGCCAGCGATCGGGAGGAGAAGGCAGAGCGTCCTTGGACAACGAGGCGCCCGCCCCAGAACCTCTACGCCCCTCCCCTTCCAGAGCACGGGTCGTGACGCCCCGGGACCATATGGCTGCGCGTCGTCATGACGCCCTTCGCCACGCCCTGGGCGATGAAATCACCGCCGCCCTCCTCGAACCCCTGGTCATGGAAATCCTCGTCAATCCGGACGGACGGCTTCTGCTCGACATCGCCGGCGCTGGCCGACGCGATACGGGAACAACCCTTGCGTCCGATCGACGTGACAGGATTATCCGCCTCGCCGCAGATCATGCTGGCGAGACCATATCTCCGGAGCGCCCGCGATTGTCGGCCTCGCTGCCCGGCGGCGAACGTTTCCAGGCCTTTACGCCACCCGTGACGATCGGCCCTGCGTTTTCGATCCGCAAGCGGGCTGAAAGGATCATCCGGCTCGGAGACTATGTCACGCGAGGGGCCATGAGCGCAGACCAGGCTCGCGTCCTTGAAGCGGCTGTGAAGAACAGACGCAACATACTCGTCTCAGGCGGAACAGGGGCGGGCAAGACGACGCTTGCAAACGCCCTCCTGGCCGAGCCCGGCTTCAGCCAGGACCGGGTCTTCATCATCGAGGATACGCCCGAACTTCAATGCGCCGCAGTCGACCGGGTCGAAACCCTGACGCGGAGCCAGCCCTATCCCGTTGGGGTGGCCGATCTCGTGCGCGACGCGATGCGCATGCGCCCTGACCGCATCGTCATCGGAGAAATGCGCGAAGGCGCCGCCGCGCTGGAGACGCTGAAGGCCTGGAACACGGGCCATCCCGGGGGCCTCTCCACCCTCCACGCCAACTCGGCCAAAGAAGCAATCTCGCGTCTGGAGGACCTTCTCTCCGAAGTTATGGCGGCTCCAGCCACCCGCCTTATCGCCCGGGCCGTCGGGTGCGTGGTGCACTTGCGTCGAGAAATCGGCGGACCGGTCGTCGAAGACATTCTGGAACTCGCAAATTCTGCGACAGACTAGAGACAAAATAACATCAATTAAAAAACAACACGCACAACGAACAAGTCAAAACAAGTCAACGCTACATATGATCCAAGTCATCATAAGTTACATCATCAAAGATACTTCAAAATAATTTCCAACATTATTATTTTATATTGACTCACTACGCGACTCTCTGGTTGCAATGACTTCACGGCGATATTCGCCCCAGGGAGAATCTTGATGCTTGGACCTTCGACAACTGCTTTTCGATTTGGCGTCGCCGCCTTGGCCGCCTCAATCGCCAGTCCGGCCCTCGCCGCAGGCTCGGGCATGCCCTGGGAAGGGCCGCTTCAGCAGATCGTCAGCTCGGTGACCGGCCCCGTCGTCCAGGCGGCCGCCGTCATCGCTGTCGTCATATTCGGGGCCGGCGTGGCCATGAGCGAGGGCGGTTCATCCATGCGGCGCGGCCTGGGCATACTCTTTGGCCTCTCCATCGCGTTCGCCGCCTCCACCTTCTTTCTCGATTTCTTCGGCTTCGCCGGCGGGACGCAAATCGGATGACTGGAACACCCCCATTTTCAGCGACGTCGGACGACGGCGTCGCGGCCGCTGAAGGCTGGCGTGCGCCGCTCGCCCAGTCTCTGGCGGAACCGGTCCTGCTGGCCGGGCTCCCCCGTGGCTACGCCGTTGTGATGGGCACGACGGCGCTCATGCTCGGCCTCGCGCTCCGGCTGTGGTGGCTAGGTCTGCTCTGGTGGGCGATCGCACATACGGTCGGCCTTTGGGCCGCCCGGACAGACAAGCGCTTCTTCGAAGTGCTTCGTCGCCACCTGGCTCTGCCTGGCCATCTGGACGCGTGACGCCATGCGGTTTCTCGATGAGTTTCGCCGGCGTCCCGCCAGCCTCGCCGATCATCTGCCATGGGCGGCGTTGGCCGCGCCCGGCATCGTGCTCAACAAGGACGGCTCGCTAACACGCGGCTTTCGCTTCCGGGGCCCGGACCTGGAATCCTCCACCGACGGCGAACTCACTTCGGTGCGAGCTCGGCTCAATAATGCGCTTCGCCGGCTCGGGACCGGCTGGTGCCTTCATGTCGAAGCCCGACGCAGATCCGCTGAAGCCTATCCTGACCGAGGCGCGGCCAGCGGCGTGGCTCGCCTCATCGACGCCGAACGCCGCAGTCTTTTCGAAAACAGCGAGCCAGCCTTCGAGACAGACTTTCGGGCGGCGCTGACCTGGCTGCCGCCGGACGATCGCACCAGTCAGGCCGAACGCCTCCTGTTCGACGGGCTTGAGATGTTGGGCCGCGACTGGCGACCTTCTCTGGACACCTTTCGAAACGCTTCAGACGCATTTCTGGACCTCGCCGGAGACGCCTTGCCGGAGATTGAGCCTCTGGACGACGCCTCACTCCTGAGCTGGCTCCGTGAGGTGGTGTCGACGAAGCCAAGGCCGGTTCGCCCCGAGACAACGCCCGCTTTCCTCGACGCGTCACTGGCGCTGGATGCGCTCACGGCCGGGGCCTTTCCCCTGCTGGGTGATCACCATTTGCGGGTCGTGTCGGTACGGGGTTTGCCGTCCGCCACTCGTCCAGGTCTTCTGGATGCTCTGGGCGCCCTGCCCTTCGACTATCGCTGGAGCGCCCGCTGGATCGCGCTCGACAAGGCCGAAGCAGAGCTCGAAATCAGCCGGATACGCAAGCGCTGGTACGCCAAGCGCAAAGGGGTCGGCGTACTGCTCCGCGAAGCCATCACGCGGGAAGAGACCCCTCTCCTGGACACGGATGCGGCCGCAAAGGCGTCCGAATGCGACGGCGCTCTTGAAGCCCTGGGCGCCGAAGTCTGCGCCTTTGGCTATCTCACGCTGACGGTCACTATCCTGGATAAAGACGAGAGCTCGGCCAACGACAAGGCGCGAGCAGCGGTCGCCGCCCTCAACAGCCAGAGCCTTCTGGCTCGCGTCGAGGACCTCAATGCAGTCGAGGCCTGGCTGGGCTCACTGCCTGGCGAAGCCTATGCGGACGTGCGGCGCCCGATGGTCTCCACACTGAATCTCGCCGACCTCCTTCCGGTCTCGTCGGTCTGGGCAGGGCCCTCCCGCGATCCCGTTCACGGGGCGCCGCTGGCCGTAGCACGAACCGCTGGCGCCACGCCCTTCCGACTGTCGCTACATGTGGGCGACGTGGGTCACACCATGGTTGTGGGCCCCACCGGCTCCGGCAAAAGCGTGCTTCTCGCCTTTCTGGCCCTGCAGTGGTTCCGCTATCCACACAGTCGCGTGGTTTTCCTCGACAAGGGCCGGTCCGTACGGGCGGCCGCGCTCGCCATGGGCGGCCGCTGGCGCAATCTGGCGCCCGGCGGCGATCTGGCGTTGCAGCCGTTCGCCCGGATTGATGATGTCGCGGAGCGCGCCTGGGCGGCGGAATGGGTCGCCGACACCGTCCAGGCGCAAGGGGTCCAGATTGACCCGACAGCGCGAGAAGCGATCTGGAGCGCCCTGTGCGTCATGGCGGCCTCGCCCCAGGAGCAGCGCACCCTTACCGTTTTTGTCGCCCTGTTGCAGGACTCCGCCCTGGCGGCCGCGCTCCAGCCCTTCACCCTGGCCGGGGCCCATGCCGGCCTGCTTGATGGATTGGGGGAGCCGGACGCAGGAAGCGTTTTCGACGCCTACGAGCTGGAGGCGTTAATGGCTACGCCCTCGGCCGCTGGCCCGGTGCTGGCCGTGCTTTTTCGTCTGATCGAGCGCGGGCTCGATGGGCGCCCGATGCTCCTGGTGCTGGATGAAGCCTGGCTGTTTCTCGATCACGCCGCCTTCGCCGCCCGTATTCGTGAATGGCTGAAAACCTTGCGCAAGAAGGGGTGCGCGGTCGTGTTTGCGACCCAGTCGCTCGAGGATATCGCAGGTTCTTCCATCGCCGCCGCCCTCATGGAGAACTGCCCGACGCAGATATTCCTGCCCAATCCTCGTGCGCTGGAGCCGGGCTCTGCACGTCTCTATCGCGACTTCGGGCTCAACCGCCGCCAATTGGAGCTGATCGCCCACGCCCCGCCGAAGCGGGCCTACTACTGCCGTCAACCGCATGGTCGACGCCTGTTTGACCTGCGCCTGGCCGGCGCGGGTCTGGCGCTCTGCGGCGCCGCATCCCCGGACGACCAGCGGCTGATCGACACCGTCCTCGCCGACGCGGGCCCCGCCCGCTTCGCCCGCGCCTTCCTCAAAGCCAAAGGAGCAGCCGATGTCGACCTCGTCCTCGACGCCTTCGAAGCGGATGCATGACGCCGCGAAATCTCCCTACGGGCCGCGGGGCTTTCCCGGGCCCGGGCTGAACGCCCGAGCCTTCCTTGTCCTGACGTGGTCCGTCGTCATGGCGGCTGGCCCTGCGACGGCCCAGCATGTCGTTTTTGATCCCAGCAATCATGCTGAAAACCTGATCCAGGCGGCGCGCCAGCTGGAAGCTCTGACGCAACAGGCCCGCCTGATCAGCCAGCAGGCCCGGTCCCTTGCCGCCTCGCCCCATGCGCCTGTTGCCGACGCCGCCCGTAGCATGGCGGCGATTGACGCCCTTTCAAGATCGGCTCAGGGGCTCTCCGCCTACATCGACGCGCTCGAACGTCAGTTTGAGACCCTGTATCCGGAAGGATTGGGCGAACTGGACGCCGCTATGCTCGCTCGCGGCCGTAGTGACAGGCTCCAGACCGCCCGATCCACGGCCCAGGACCTGGCCAGAATCGCCGCCGGGATTGACAAGGACGCGCCCGCGCGAAGCCGTCGCCTGGAAGCGGCTCTTGCAGCCAGCCATGCGGCGGAGGGCCAGACCGCCGCCATCCAGTCTTCCACCTGGACCCTGGCTTCGCTCGCTGAAGAACTGGCGGCTCTTCGCGCTGTCGTTCTGGCCCAGGCCCGTCTCCAGGCTGAGGCGGCCGTCAGTCAAACGGCGGAAAGCGCGGCCGCAGCCGAGACCCGCAGACGATTCTGGGGACGGCGCGCCGCCACGCCCGCAGCCCCGCGTTTCGATCCTCTGCCCAACGCCCGCGATCAGGAGTGACGATCATGGCTGCGGTCAGCTTCGATACGCCAAACACCCTGATGGCGGCGTTTTCCAATTCGGTCTCGCGCGGTTTCGATGCGCTGCAGGGACCGGTCGACAGCGTCTTTGGCCTGATGATCACCCTCGTGGTCGCGCTGACGGGAATTCACTGGGCGCTCTCGCCCAATCGCGACCTCCTCGCGGCGGCCTTCGGCAAGGTCCTGCTGATCGGCGCGTTTGCCTGGCTCATCAATGACTGGCGCGCCCTGTCTGAAACGATCTACGCAGGTTTCATTGAACTGGGCCTGGCCGCGGGCGGCGGATCATTGAGTCGGGCCGACTTCCTCAACCCGGGCGCCATCCTGAACCAGGGCTGGGAAATTGTCCGGGCTCTGGGCGAGACGCCGGCGCCGGTGGACAACCCGCTCGACGTCGCGGGCAATCTTCTCGACGCCTTGATCCTGGGCCTGGCCATGATCGGGGTCATGTTGTCCTTCGCCGTCCTGGCCCTGCAGATCATTGTCTGTCTGCTCGAGTTCAAGATCGTCACCCTGGGCGGCTTCGTTCTCCTCCCCTTCGGAATCTGGTCCAAGTCCGCCTTCCTGGCGGAGAGGCCGCTGGGCTATGTGGTTTCGTCAGGTCTGAAGGTTCTGGCGCTCGCCATCGTGGTCTCCGGCGCGCGCAGTATTTTCGATCAGCTTCAACCCTCGGCCAATCCCGACATCTATGAAGCCCTGGCCATACTGACCGCTTCGGTGCTGCTGGCCATGCTGGCCCTGTTCATACCCAATCTCGCCGCCGCCCTGGTCACCGGCGGGCCCGCTCTGGGCGCTGGCGCCGCCGTCACGGGCGGCATGGCGGTCGGCATGGGCGGCCTTGGGGCGGTGGGCCTGATGACTGGAGCCGGGGCCGCTCTCTCGGGAGGCGGATACGCCTCAGGGTCACGAGCGGCCGCATCGCAGGGCGCCCACCGGGGTCCGCCGCCCCCTTCTCAAGGATCAAACCCCCCTTCCCCAAGCCCCCGCAGCCCCTCCCCCGCCACCTCACCGGCATCGCCCGGTTCTTCAACCCGTTCTGAGTCTGCAGGTTCGGGCGGCGCCCGGCCGCTGGCTGCAGCGGGCGTCGTGAAGTCGGTCTTCCCGGCTGGCGAGCAGAGCGGAACCCTGTCCCCCAACCTGAAAGCCGAGGAGCGTTGAGATGCACCCCTTCTTCCGCCCGCGTCGTCCTCGAGCGTCGGCTCCCGCCTCTACGCCGTATCAGCGTGCAGGCCAGGTCTGGGACGATCGGATGGGATTGTCGTTGGCGCACGCCCGCAACTGGAGACGGCTGGCCGTCGCAAACCTCGCCTTCGCGGCTCTTCTGGGCGCAGGCTGGTGGGCCCAGTCCGCGCGCGCCGTAGTCGTCCCTTGGGTGGTGGAGGTGACGCCGCAAGGCGAGGTGATGCGCGTGGCGGCGGCGGATGGCGGCTATGAGCCCGCCCGGGCCCAGTCCGGCGCGGCGCTGGCCCGCTGGATTCGCGACGTCCGGTCCAAATCTCTGGATCCCGTGGTGATCCGGGAGAACTGGATGCGCGCCTACGATCTTCTGACCCCGCGTTCCGCCGCCTTCCTGAATGCCTGGGCCGAGGCGAACGACCCCTTCGCGGACGCCGGACAAGAGACTGTCGAGGTGGAAATCCTTAATGTCGTGCCTCGCTCGGCGCGAACCTTCGACATCCAGTGGCGCGAGACCCGCTCCATCAATGGCCAGCGCGGCGCGCCGGAACGCTGGCGCGCCCTGATCTCCACCACGATCCGTGCGCCGCGCACTGAAGCAGAGCTGTTCAAAAACCCACTGGGGCTATTCATCGAGGACGTGTCATGGACGCCCGACGCCGCCTGAAGACGATCATCACCGGACATCTGCAGGAGGTCCGCGCCGTCATGCGGTCCTCGCGGCTGATGGTTTTGCTCTCGCTGATCCCTGGCTGCGCTTCCATGCCTGACACCCAGGGTTCGGCCGCCTCTCTCCTGCTCGATGCCTATGCCGGAGGGAAGGTCGACGAAGTCACCCTGCCAGTGAGGCTGCCTGAGGCGCCTTTGGCGAGCGCCGACGCGAAATCTTCCACCGAGCGGCCCTATTGGCCGGTACCCGACCGGAGGGCACAGACAAGCACGCCCTCGGGTCGAAGCGCCGGCCGCGCATCCCGGGACGCCCTCCCCGAAATCGCCGCCGCGCGCGCGCCAACGGGACAGGTTTTCGCCTATGAGGCGGACCGCGTCTATGACGTCGCGACAGCGCCCTTGCGTGTGACGGTCGTCACCCTGGCGCCCGGCGAGACGGTCTTGTCGCGGGCCGCGGGCGATACCCTGCGCTGGCAGATCGCAGAAACACGGTCTGGATCCGGCACGACAGAGCGCGTTCACGTCCTTCTCAAGCCCCTTGAACGGGGTCTGGCGACCAATCTCGTCCTGGCGACATCCGGGCGTCTTTATCTTCTGTCGCTCCGGAGCGGAGCCCATGACGCCTTTGATCAGACCGTATCATGGACCTACCCTCCGGACAGCCTCGGCGAGCCGGCGGCATCGCGTCCCAAGGACGCCGCATACCGGATCAGACCGATAGGGCGGGCGCCCCGCTGGACCCCGCTGGCGGTTCTTACCGATGGTGAGCGTACGGAAATCGTATTCCCCGAAAGCGTCTCCGCTGGCGAGGCCCCCGCGCTCATCGGGCGTCAGGCGGACGGGTCTCCCAGACCTCTATCCTATCGTCAGGTCGGCAACCTCTATCTCGTGGACGAGGTGATAGAGGAGGCCGAGCTGCGTCTGGGTGATCGTCAACCCCGGGTGGTCCGCCTCCAGCGTCTTTCAGGAGCGTCTCGATGACGCCCCGGAACCATCCTGACATGTTGCTGGATCTGCACCCGGCTTCGGCCTTGGGTCCGGGCCCCGAGCATGGGAGCGAGCAGAGTGAAAGCCCCCACCCCGAAACGACATCGGAAGAAGCAGGTTTGCCCGCTACGTCCGGGCCAGATCCCGAGCCCGAAGAACCTGGGCCTGCCCCTCCATTTATGAGGCCGCATCCGAAGACGACGAACCTGGGCGTCGGCAGTATCGCCGCCCGCCTCTTCCCTTCCCGATCGGCCCCAACCTCAGACCCTCGCCCCGTGGAGATCTGGACCCGCGCCCCTCGCCCCACGGCGGTCCGCCTTCGCCGGACCCTGGCCGTCGGAGCCGTACTGGGGGCTGCGTCCATCCTCGCGGGCAGCCTCGCCTGGGCATTTGTGGTCCGACCGGAAATGCGTGCCGGAGCCTTTGCGCGCGAGAAGCCTCAAAAACTGGATGATCGTACGGCCAAGCCTCCACGCAGTTTGAGCGAGCGTCCCGCCCGCTATGATCAGCTCCCCCAGCCGCGGACCTGGCCAGAAAGCCCTTCCGCATCCAGCCCGGAGGCTGGACCAGACATGATTCAAGGCACGACGCCTTCAGCCCCTCCTTCTACGTCGGCCTCCCAGGCCGCGTCGCAATACAGCGCGTGGCGTCAGTCGCCAGACGCGCTGCGCTCGACAGCAGACCGCAACGCCGAACCGACGCTTGAGGCGCGCGCCCACAGCTCAAAACTCTTCTTCACGGGAACAAACGACGATCCGGAGGGGATGCATCGGCCGCTCGTTTCCGCAGGTCCAGTCCCCGCGACGGGCCACTCGCCTGGACAGACAACTGGTCTGGCCCCCGGCCGCGACATCTATAATCCAGCCCGGTTGACGCGCCCGCTCTCGCCCTATGAGGTCAAGGCTGGCTCGATCATCCAGGCGGCGCTGCTGACATCGATCGACACCAGCCGGCGCGGAGCGGCTGCCGCGGTCGTGACGCGGAGCGTTCACGACACGATCACCGGCAGGCATCTGCTGGTTCCGCAGGGAAGCCGGCTGATAGGGCGCTATGACGGCGACAGCGCCTATGGAGACCGCAAGGCCTTCGTCGTCTGGGAAAGGCTCATACTTCCGGACGGACGGAGCCTTCTCCTGGACGAGGAGCCAGGCGTGGACGCAACGGGCGCTCTCGGGGTTCAGGGCCAGATAGACCGGCGACTTCTGCCTCTCGCCCTGGCGGTGCTCGCAGGTGGAGCAGTAACGACTATCGGCGAAGCCGCGCGCAACAGTGACGGAAATAAGGGCCTGCTTGGCGACGCGGGCGACGCCGCTGCACTGGAGGCATCGCGCACCGGCTCGCGACTGATCGACCGCGAACTGCAGGTCAGACCCGTGATCAAACTGGCGCCGGGCTCTTCTGTGGGCGTGCTCATTACGCGCGACCTGGTGCTGGAGCCTTGGCGCCAATGACGCGAGCGCGCGACACATCGCCCAGGCCGACGGGTTCAAAACGAGGGATGCCTCGCGCGACAACGCTTCCGATCGTGCTCGGCATCACCGGAGCGGGCGCCTTTCTGGCGTTTCACCACGCTCCGTCCAATGCCTTTCTTGTCATCAACGAAAGCCGCAGCCTGCCGCGCGGGCTGTACCGAATGTCTGACGCGCCGATCGTCGAAGGCGCTATCATCACGATCACCCCGCCTGCGGCCGCACGGCCCTATCTGGAGAAGTTGGGCGCCCCGCCCGACGTTCGATTGCTCAAGCGGGTTGCAGCCGAAGGCGGCGACCTGGTTTGCAGGTATGAAGCCGGTCTTGAGGTCGGCGGCGTCACGCTCGGGGTCGCGCGCCATGATCGACAGGGCCGCCTCCTCCCCCAATGGCGCGACTGCCGCATTCTGGCGCCCGGCGAACTCCTGGTTCTGGGCGACAGCCCGGACAGTTTTGACAGCCGCTACTTTGGGCCGGTCCAACGGTCTGGGGCCAAGGGCCCCTATGTGGAGGCGATCCATTGGTGAACCCCGAACGCGATGGATTTGACCGCAAGCTCGTGATCCTTGGCGCAGCATGGCTCTGGCTTGGCGCCTCGCCCGCACAGCCCCAGGAGCGCCCTCCCGTCGACTGGAGTCACGCCGGAGGACCGCTTTTTGCGGTCGTCGGGTCGGAGCATGACGACCCGGGAAAACAGGCCGCTGACCCGAACCCAGATGAGGACATGACTTCGGGGACGAAGGATAGGGCCATGGTCATGCCGGAAGTCTTTCGACTTCCACCATCGACCCAACCCTTCGACAAACTCGTGGAAGAGGCTGCCGCGAGGCACGGCCTTGACCCCAAGTTGCTTCATGCCCTGGTGGCGGTCGAAAGTGCGTATCGCCCCGGAGCTGTATCGCCCGCAGGCGCGGGAGGCCTGGCGCAACTCATGCCGGCCACCGCGTCGGAATTCGGCGTCCGGGATCGTTTCGATCCGGCTGATAATCTGAATGGAGGAGCAGCATACCTGGCAGAACAGCTGCTCCGCTTCCGGGACGTCCGACTGGCTTTGGCGGCCTATAACTCGGGGCCTCAGCGCGTGGCCAGACTAGGTAGGGTTCCAGACATTGCCGAAACCCGCACCTACGTCTCTGCAGTGACAGAATGCTATCTGGCCCTGGCGGCGGGACGTCGTATCCGTTCCCGAGCCGACTGCGCGACTTAACCTGCCGCTTCGCGCAGAGACTTGATCCGGGCCTCACAGGCCTCCGCAACACTTTCCCTGAGATCTTTGGCTGTCGCCATAAGGCTCGTCAGGTCCTCCGCCGAGACGTCGTACTGATCCGAATAGCGCGCTTCGACATAGGCCCGCTTGAGCAGTTCAAAGCGTCTGCGATCGAGGCGTTGCTCTCGCGGCCAGGCCGCCGCCAGGGACTGATCTCCCGCTTCCGCCAAGGATCGAAGAAACCGGATATTGTGAGACCGGGGAGCGTACAGCGTGCTCACCAACAGGTAGCAGATGTAGGCGCGCTCAACGGCTTGGTGCAGGTTGAACGCGGCTTCAAGTGGCTTCATTGACGAATGGCAGTATCTGGCCACATCCAAAGCGTCATCAGTCTTTGAAATCCAGTGATCGAAATACCGCTCGGCCATCGAAGCGGCCTCCAGCGGCGTCTTCGGCTTGGGTGTGGCAAGCGGGTGGCCCGGGAGCTCGTAGAGCTTCACCCCGTCACGCTGGATGTCGGTCCAGAAATACTCGCCCCGCACCAGCGACTGGTTCACTTCCGTCAGAGTGTGAACAATGATGTTTACGGTACGATCGACTGCGGGATCGCGCAGCAGCCTGTCTTCTGCGACCCACCAGTAGTCAGCGATGTCGGTCAGGTTTTCGTGGTTCACGATCACCAGCAGGTCGAAATCCGACTGGTAGCCATTCAGCGGCTCGTCCACCCAGTCGTTACGGGCGTAGGAGCCGAAGAGAATGATCTTCAGAACCTTGCCGTTTCGCCTCCAGGGCTGTGTCCCGCCCCCGCCGGTGGTGAGCGCAGCCTCGAACCCGTTCAGCAGGGTCGTGCGGATGAGCGCCAGCTCATCCTGCTGCTTTTGCGGAAGATGATCGAGATCAGACTTCATCCGTGAAGCTTAATCTATTTTGGGCCGATGCGCACGATCGAGAGCGTAGGCGCCGGGCCACATGGCGCTATTCCGGTCTCGATGTCCAAGCGGCCGCCGGACTGCCAATTTGTTCGGGCAGGGCGTATGGAACGCTCCATATCACCCATTCAGAGGCTTCTTCGCCCGTGAGCTCTTCGCTGCCCCCTTCCGCCCTGGCCGCCTCCTCCGCCGAGCACCAGACCAAGACCCGCGCCATCGTCCCCGTGTCGATGCAGGGTTATGACGCCGACTTCCAGGCCTTCGCCGACGCCCTGGGCGCCTCCTTCTCGCGCTACGGCTTCGCCGTCATCGCCGACCACGGCCTGGACCAGGCGACGATCGACGCCGCCATCGCCGACGCCAAGGCCTTCTTCGCCCTGCCCGAGGATGTGAAGCGCCAGTATCACCAGCCCGGCACCGGCGGCGCACGCGGCCTGACCCCCTTCGGCGTCGAAGCCGCCAAGGGCGCCGCATCCGTGGACATGAAGGAGTTCTGGCACGTCGGCCGCGAACTGCCCGAAGGCCATCCCTATCGCCAATACATGCGCGACAACGTCTGGCCGACCGAGATCGAGGGCTTCCAGCCGCATCTCTACGGCATGTTCGACGCCCTGGACCAACTGGGCCGCAAGATCCTCAAGGCGATCGCCCGCTATATGCAGCTGGGCGACGACTATTTCGAGGACAAGGTAGAGCTGGGCAACAGCGTCCTGCGGATGCTGCACTATCCGCCCGTCCCCGCCGACGCCCCGGGCGTGCGCGCCGGCGCCCATGAGGACATCAACGTCATCACCCTGCTGCTGGGCGCCGAAGAGGCCGGCCTGCAGCTGAAAGACGCCGACGGCGAATGGCTGGACATCGCCCCGCCGCCGGGCGCCCTGGTGGTCAATATCGGCGACATGCTGCAACGCCTGACCAACCACGTCCTGCCGTCCACGACGCACCGCGTGGTCAATCCGGCGCCCGAGCGTCGCGGCTTCGCCCGCTACTCGACGCCCTTCTTCCTGCACTTCAACCCGGACTTCCCGATCGAGACCCTGCCCTCGACCATCACCCCGGAAAACCCGGACCGCTATGCGGGCAAGACCATCCTGGCCGAGGACTTCCTGATGGAACGCCTCAAGGAAATCCGCCTGATCTAGGCGGATCGGCGCATCGCCTCGAACGAGAAAAGGGCCGGCGTTTCCGCCGGCCCTTTTCCATGTCCCCTCGCCCGCGTCAGCGCGCGATGCGCAGCCGGGTGATGTCGCGGCCGATGGACTTGAAGGCTTCCTTAAGGTCCGTGCCGCTGACAGCCTTGAAGAAATGCTTGTCAGGACTGGTGGCGCATGCCGCCAGCATCTCCAGCGCCGTGTCGATCCCGGTGCCGCCCGTGCTGGTGCCGAGATCGAACCCGACCGTATAGACGACCACGCCCTGCGCCTTCATCGCCTCACACAGGGCCAGGGATTGCGTAAACGGATGGCCGTTGGTCGCATTCTCATTGATGTGGGTGTTCGTCCCGCCGCTGCCCGTGCCCGCATCCGCCGCAATGACGCCCGAGCGGAAGGGCGTATTGAACTCCCCGTCCGTCATCAGGATGGCGACCTTCAGCGTCGTGGTCGGATCGTAGGCGGCGGGCTGGCTGTCTGCGCCCCACAGGGAGGCGAAATGCGGCGACACCATATACCAGGCCCAGGCTATGCCGATCTGGCCGGCGGTGGAGCCGCTGGCCTGCAGCTTGTCGATTTCCTTGCCGAGATTGACCCGGTTGCTGGACAGGGGCGTGACAGCGACGCTGGGACAGGGATTGCTGCTGTCCAGATAAGCCCGGCCCACATAGGAGCCGACGGTGGGATAGGCGTCTGAATAGGGCGGAGCGCCGGGACGCTCGCTGACGCAGGTGCTGGCGGGGTGAACCGCGATCATTCCAGAATCTGCCGGGAAGACCCGCCACAGCCGACCGTCCCTGCCGTTAAACAGCTTACCGCCACCGGAGTAGGTGACGCCGCCCTTGGCCGTTTCGACCAGACCCAGGCTGCGCGACGTGTCCAGAATGACCTGGCTGCCGCTCTGGCTGGCCACGCGGTAGCCGCCGTTATTCAACTGGGCCATACCGCCCATATCTGCCAGACGCACATAGTCGTTGGCGACCAGCCCATGCCCCGAACTGGTCAACACCAGACGGCAGTCGGTTCGCGCGCATTTGGCGACATAGCCGCTGCCAGAGAAGGCGTTGTAGCCGTTCGTATTCAGATAGGTGTTCGTAACATTGTTGTTGCTGTCCAGCAGTCGCAGCTGGAACTGACTGTTTGAAGTTTTCACGACCTGATAGGCCACGCCGTTTATCGCCGCCATGTTGCCGATGTTCCACAGGACCACGCGGTCATTGGTCGCGAAGCCGTGGCTGGATGCGGTGATGGTGGCGGAACTGCTTCGGTTAATGGCCGTCACGGTGCGGATGGTGCCGGTGATCCAGCTGGCTGCGGAAATAGACTTCGAAGCGCCATCCAGCTCGCCGCGCACCTTGTCGGCTGACGCGCCGACATTAACGGCGGCGGCATAGGGCACCAGCGCCACCCTGGAAGTAAAGGGCGACTGCTGATCCTGAACCACAAGTTCGATCAGTTCCTTGGCGGCCGCTCTCAAGTCCTGAATCTTCGAGGTCGCCGGGCAGTTCCTGTCGCAGTTGTCCATCGACCCGGTGATGTCCAGCGCCATGGCCACCTCGACGTCGCGCGAGGCGCGCAGAACTTCGGAATGGCTGCCCACCGGCAGGTAGTCGTCCAGGATCTTGCCGTAGGGCGGCAGGACGATATTGGCGACAATGACCTTCACGTTCACGCGGGCGTCGGCGACGATGCTGTTGCCGTCCAGCTTGAAGCTGGCCGTGTCGCCTGACTCTTCCTTGAAATAGGTCGGCATATTGGCCTTCAGCGCCGCCAGCCCGATGCGGCCCAGATTGTCGTCGTCGGTGTATTTCGAGCGGGCGGCGGCCAGGGCGGCGGCGTCCAGCGCGTCCTGCAGGTTGGCCTTCACCTTGGAGGCCTGGTGGATGTCGATGGCTCCCAGCGAGACCATCACCAGGGCCGGCAGGGCCAGGGCGAACATCATGGCGACGTTGCCGCGCGTGCCTTTGGCGAAACGCGCAGTAAAACGCCGCGCCGCGCGCGTCCATCGGTCCAGTCCGCCTATCGCCCCGTGCTTCACCGTTCCAACCCCAGAATTCGTCCACGGGCGCAGGCCCGCACTCTGTCGCAAGGTGACGCGGTTCGGTTAAGGCTTGGCCCTATGGCGAGGGTTAATGACGGGTTAGCGGTCGACGCAGGCGTCCAGTCCCTGCTGGCGCACCGTGCCCATGGCGGCCTGGATGCGGCTGGCCCGCCTACGGACATAGGGGCCGGGATCGGCGGCACGATAGCGACGCGGGCTGGGCAGGATGGCGGCCAGGCGCGCGGCCTCGCGCGCCGTCAGGTTCTCGGCGCTCTTGTTGAACCAGTGCCGGGACGCGGCCTCGGCGCCATAGACGCCCGGCGCCCATTCGGCGACGTTCAGATACATCTCCATGATCCGACGCTTGCCCCAGACGGCCTCGATCAGACCCGTGTAGCCGACCTCCAGACCCTTACGGACCCAGTCGCGGCTGGGCCAAAGGAAGACGTTCTTGGCCGTCTGCTGGCTGATGGTCGAGGCGCCGCGCCGCTTGTCCGAGCCGCGCTGCTCGGCCCGCTCATTGGCCGCCATCGCCTTCTGGATGGCGTCGACGTCAAAGCCGTGGTGCTGGCAGAAGCGGGCGTCCTCCGACGCGATCACCGCCTCGACCAGACGCGGCGAGATGCGGTCCAGCGAGCGCCAACGATAGTCCATGCCTTGCCCCGCCGCCGCCTGCTGGACCATCAGGATGGTGAAGAGCGGCGGCACGAAGCGATGCAGCACTACCCCGCCGATCGGGATCAGGGCCAGGATCAGCAGCAGGGTCAGCAGCGGGCGCCGCTTGCGGGTCTTCACACGGGTCATGCCGCCATCCTGCCGGGCTCAAGCGTCAGCGCAAGCGGGATTACAGCGAGACCACGCCCGCCTGACCGTCCTCGTCGGCCCAGGCGATACGGGCCGAGCCCGCGCTCATGGCCAGGGCGACGATGGGCGCGCCCTTGTCTTCCTTGATGAAGGCCAGCCCCTGCCCCGCCGGATCGGCCCACCAGACGCGGCCGTCCTCAAGACCCGCGGCCAGTCGCCCATGCTGTTCGGCGGCGGCGACATGGGCGATCAGGGTCATCTCGTCAAAGCCGATCTCGGTCGCCTCGCGCCCCATCGGGCCATTGGCGCCGATGAAGGGCCACAACACCACCCCCTGCGCGCCCGAGGTCGCCAAGAGCTGCCCCTTGGCCATGAAGGCGAAGCTCTTCACCTTGGTCGGATAGCCGCCCATCCGCATGTTCTTCTGATCCTTCAACCGCCAGCCGTGCAGTTGCGCGTCCTGCATCGAGGTGACGACGAAGGCGCCGTCGGGCGAGAAGGCCACCGCCAGGTGCGACCCGGCCCAGGCCAGCTTGACCGGCTGCTGCTGCTCGATACGCGCATACCAGAGCGCCGCCCCGCCGTAGGTGGCGGTGGCGATGCGCCGCCCCTTGGGATCAAAGGCCACCCCCGAGACGGTGCGTTCGTGCTGGAAGTCGCGGCGGAAGGCGACATCTTTCACGTCGATCACCGACAGGGTGCGCCCCGCCGAGAACGCGATCAGGCCGGAAGCCGGCGAGGCGGCGATGGAATCGATCCACTGACCCTTGGCGGTGGCCAGAAGGACCGCCTCGCCCTCGCGGCTCCACACCACCTTGCCGTCGTCGCCGCCGGTGACGACGCCCTCGCCCGAGGGGTGGACGGCCGCGCACAGGATCGCGCCGTCATGGACCTCGCTGCGGGCGCCGTTCTCGAACCGCACCGAGCCGTCGCCCAGAGCGAAGATCGCGCCCGTCTTGTCGAACAGGGCGGCGGTGACCTGGGCGTCGAAGGAGAAGGCAGTCATGTCGGCTCGCACGCAGAGAGAAAGTCAGACGCGCCTCATAGCCTCCTGCGTCGCGTCTGTCGCCCGCCGGGCCTATAGAGCGCCCCATGACCCTGCTGCTCATTCCCGGCTTCATGGCCGACGCGACCCTGTGGGACGCCATGACGGACGACCTGCCCCCGTTCGGGCCTCTGGTCGCGACCGATCTGAGCCGGGGCGAGGACATCGAGACCATGGCCGCCGCCCTCCTCAGCCACGCGCCCGACCGCTTCGTCGCCGTCGGCTTTTCCATGGGCGGCTATGTCGCGCGCGAACTGGCGCGGATCGCGCCGCAGCGGGTGACGGCCCTCATCCTGATCGCCACCTCGGCGCGCGGAGACACCGAGGCGCTGATCCGCCAGCGCCGTTCCGCCCTGAAAGCTGCGCCCAGGGCCTTCAAGGGTCTGAGCCGGCCGGCGATCATCTCATCCTTGCATCCCGACCTGGCGACCGATGAGGTCATGATCACCCGCGTCCGCGACATGGGCCTGCGGCTCGGCGGCGAAGTCTTCCATCGCCAGTCGGCCATGGCCCGCGCCGGCGACCTCGACCGACTGAACGAGATCACCCACCCGACCCTGATCATCGCCGCAGACGCCGACGGTCTGCGCGGTCCCGACGAGGCTGAGGAACTGCATCGCGGGATTAAGGACTCGACGCTGGTTCACATCGCCCACAGCGGCCACATGATCCCGCTGGAACAGCCTCAGGCTTTGGCTCGCGTCATGTCAGCCTGGTTGGACAAGCCTGACCTCTTGCCGCCGGATAGCCGGCAGCCCAGCGGGACAGATGATACGAAAAACCCCCCGCCGTGAGGCGGGGGGCTCCGTGGTCATTCACGTTGGCTGTGAACTGATCGGCGCTTAGTGCCGGGCCTCCGATCATGCAGCCGGTGCTGCGGGTTCATCCACACCACCAATGTGTCCCGATGCGGGCCACATTGAGGGGCGTACGAGACATCTAGCATAAGGGGCGCCAACCAGGATGGCGAAGGCAAAATCCCCCAGCCTTCGTGATCCCGATTTCAACCCTTGTGACGCTCGACCCACCGCTGGGTCATCAGCGCGCCCGAGGCGTAGGCCTCCTGCAACTCCACGCTCCAGTAGTTGAGCATGTCCAGCGGGATGACCGCGCCCGAGACGGCGCAGACCACGTGGTCGCCGCCCTTGACGATCTCGAACTCGGGCGTGCCGTAGATCACCTTGGCCTCGACCCGCGCGCGAGGGGGCGGGTTCATGCCGCGCAGGCCTCGAACCCGGCTTTGAGCGCGGCCTCGTCCAGATCGCGGCCGATGAACACGGCACGGCTCCAGCGACGTTCCTTGTCACCCCAGGGCTTCTGCAGGTCGCCTTCCAAGATCATGTGCACGGCCTGGAAGACCAGGCGGCGATCCTCGCCGTCCACCTCGATGATGCCCTTGGCGCGCAGGATGTTCTGACCCTGCTCGCCGAGTAGCTTGTCCAGCCAGGCGGTGAACTTGGCGCCGTTCAGCGGGCGATCCAGCGTCAGGGAGATGCCCTTGATGTCGTCGTTATGGGCGTGGCCGCGCGGACCGTGGTCATGATGATTGTGGTCATGCCCATGATCGTGGTCATGGGCGCAGTGCTCGTCATGCACGTGGTCATGGTCATGGTCGCCATGGTCATGGCCGCAGTCGGCGTCGTGGACGTGGCCTTCGGCGCCGTGGGGCGGATTGACGAAGTCGGGGCGGACCTCGACGATGCGCTCCAGATCAAAGCCGTGCAGGCCCAGGATCTGATCCAGCGGCACATTGGCGCGCTCGGCGCGAATGATCGGGGCCAGGGGGTTCAGGGCGCGCAGACGGCGCTCGACAGCGGCCAGTTCGTCCTCGGACGCCAGATCGACCTTGTTCAGGATGATGCGGTCGGCGAACGCCACCTGCTCACGCGCTTCCTTGGAATCGTCCAGACGCGCCATGACGTGCTTGGCGTCGACCAGGGCGGTGACGCTGTCCAGCTGGGTCTTGGCCTTGACCTCCTCGTCAACGAAGAAGGTCTGGGCCACCGGGCCGGGATCGGCCAGACCCGTGGTCTCGACGATAATGGCGTCAAAGGCCGGCTTGCCCGGACGCTGGCGCTTCATCAGGCCCGAGACGACGCGGATCAGATCGCCGCGCACCGTGCAGCAGACGCAGCCGTTGTTCATCTCGAACACGTCCTCGTCGGCGCCGACCACCAGGTCGTTGTCGATGCCGATCTCGCCGAACTCGTTGACGATCACGGCGTAACGCTTGCCGTGATCCTCGGTGAGGATGCGGTTCAACAGGGTGGTCTTGCCGGCGCCGAGGTAGCCGGTGAGGACGGTGACAGGAGTCTTCTGGGTCATGGGCGGCTAGATGGAGCTTCAAGAGAGGAAAGAAAAGGGCG
>Ga0265296_1000541_pt1 | contig 55454 bp, 53 predicted proteins | sample MunlanPumphouse1_FD_189073 | JGI IMG/M metagenome (GOLD analysis project Ga0265296, IMG submission 189073) | Groundwater microbial communities from a municipal landfill in Southern Ontario, Canada - Pumphouse #1 | ecosystem: Environmental > Aquatic > Deep subsurface > Groundwater | place...
TCCATAGAAGTAAAAATAGCTTCGGTTTTGTAGGATCGTACCTGCATGTGCGGCCACCATGAGGGCGGACACATAGGTCCGCCCCTACAAAAACAAAATTACCTGTATGAGCGCAACTTGGTATTAGCCGTCTGAAGAAGTTTTCCAGGTATTTTCCCCGCCGACTCAATCCACGAGAATCATTGAAGTTATAAGAATTCAACTGATTAATGACTATTCTGACTATGGAGAATGGTCGTTTCGGTTATTGGTTCTTATCCATCCCTTTTTTATCATTATGCATGTCCTGTGTGGAAATCATGTTTAGCAGCGCGGCCATCGGTTCCGGCACCGGCCGCTTTATTGGCTTGGGGCGCCATGGCGCCTGGATCTGCGCCTTGGGGATGGTCATCTGCCTAATGGGCTGTCAGCCACGGGTAAATAGAGCGCCACCGTTGCCGCCGCCACTGGCGTCGGCGGCGCCGCTACCCCGGACGGTGCGCCCCACTTTTTATGTGACCATTAACCAGCTTAGTTTGCGGGCCTGTCCTGGTACAGATTGCCCCAAAACCTCCACCCTGGAATTCAATACAGAAGTGGAAAAGATGGGGGAGATCGGGGATTGGACGCAGGTCAAGGTAAAAAAGGATGGTACCATAGGGTATGTAGGCTCACGCTATCTCGCCCCGCAACTCGTGAAAGGTCAAAAACTCACCAAGAAAAAACTCAAGAAGGCAAAACATCCCAAAGCCACCCAGCCCCCTGTAGCGGCGGGGAAAGAAGGGGAAGCCGAGCCCAAGACGCAGGAACCTTTATCTCCACTCCCCCGGGTCATGTAGGAGGAGGCATGAGTCAACATCCTGGATTTGCAGGCTAAGATACATCTTGTTGGAAATTTGGGCTATCCTGCGCCTCACAAATAGCCGAAGCTATACACGCCACAAATGACCACGCCAGGTATTCAATTCATATCCGCAACTCTTTGAATTTCTAATAAATTTTGCTGGCGGCAAGATCTTCGCTGTATGTGCGGACCCAAAAAATAATGGCTTTTCGATATGGAGATCAGCGGCGTCTAGGGCATGAACAAAGAGGAACTGTTGGGCGCCATTAAAGAGGTGAAGAGCATCAAGGATTCCCCATCCATCAGATCTTTAGATAAAAGCTAATCTTTGTCCCTAGCCCTTTTTGGCTCCGGACTTCCAGTGCCCCCCCCAACATACGGATACGTTCGTCCATGGCGACCAGCCCCATTCCTTTTGAGGCCGATGGAGCGGCTAGTACTTGATCGGCATCGAAGCCCTTGCCGTTGTCTTCAATGCTGAAGCGTAAGCCCTTGTTCTCTTTGCGAATGGTCAAGTGGACCTGGGTGGCTTGGGCATACTTGACGATATTATTGAGTGATTCCTGAAAAATCCGGTAAATAAGGATTTGGGAATCCGAGGGGAACAAATGGTCGAGGTTGGTGATATCGCAAAAACACTCAATCCCATGGTTTCTCTGGAACTCCTCGCATAGATATTTCAGGGTGAGGCCCAGGCCAACATCCACCAGGATGGCAGGGGTGAGATCCTTGGAAATACGGCGCACAGTTTCAATGACTTCATCAATGTAGTCCATGCAATATTCGCAGTCTACCTGCAGGTCCTTCTGGTCCCCCCGCATTTTCTTCTTTATATACCCGATCTGCATCTTGAGCACATTGAGGGTCTGCCCCAGCTCATCATGCAATTCTCGGGAAAGCCGTCGGCGTTCCTGTTCATGGAGGGTTAAGAGCTGGGAAGACAGAAAGCGCAATTTTCTTTCCGATTCCCTCAAGGCCTTCTCCACCTGTTTGAGTTCCGTGATGTTTAAGACCGTGCCCACGAGGCCGCCCAGATTCCCGTCTGGTTTCAAAAAGGCCGCCTTATTAAAGAGGACATCCCGTTTGATGCCATCAGCGTAGATCACCGAACTCTCATAAGTCTGGGTGCCCTGGTGCTGGAATAATTCCTGGTCCGCCCTGGCATATCTTGCCGTCCAATCACTGGGCGCGATCTCATGAACATTTTTGCCTATTATCTGTTGTTTGGTTAATCCGAGGCATTTTTCCAGGGCGGAATTACACCCCATATAGCTTCCGTTGCTATCTTTGTAGAAGATGGGTGTGGGAATGGCGTCCAGGATAACCTGCAAAAAATAAAGCTGCTCCTGGAGATTTGCCTGGGCGATTTTTTGGTCAGTAATGTCCCGGATGGTTTCAATGGCCCCAACAATCTCACCCGCATCATCAAACAGCGGTGCGGCTTTAGCCCAGAGATAGGCGCCTCCGGGTTTGAGACTGGGTGTGTAGACCTCTGCCACCAAGGTGCCGTCTTCATTTTCTATGAAAGAGTAGCGGGCGTTTACGGCATGGTCTGGATTGAGAACCAGGTCGACTAAGATAGGCTGCTTGGTCCCATAAAAGGGGAGGGCGTATTCGTATTCCGCTTTTCCCACCACGTCACCGGCCTTAACGCCGGTCATGGTTTCAATGGCTTTATTCCAGGCCAGTACTTTTCCTTCCTCGTCTATGACAAAGGTGGCGTCGGGTAAAAAATTAATGATCTCCAAGAGACTGTGATGAACGACGACCATAAAACTCCCATATATTAGATAGTATATCTACAAATGTACAAGATTTATCGCCGAATGTCACTGCTTCAACTGGAGATGGAACTGGAGAGGGAGAAGGAGAAGGAAGGGAGCTGAAGTTTGGCTGCTTCAGCTCCCCTTACTACTATAAGCCGGGAAATATTTTGACGGAATTGACTGCCAGGTTGTAGAGGAAGCCCGGGAAGATGCCGATGAGGAGAACGCCGGCGGCGGTGACGGCCACCACGGCGGTCTGGGCCGGGGAGAAGCTTACGGGGCCCAAGTCGGCTTCGGCCGGCTTCATGTACATGAGCACGGTGATGCGCAGATAGTAGTAGACCGATACCAGGGAGTTCATGACGCCGATGATGGCCAGCCAGATGTACCCGGCCTTGATGGCCGCGGAGAAGATATAGAACTTGCCCACGAAGCCCGCGGTGGGGGGAATCCCCGCCAAGGCGAACATGAACAGGGCCATGGAAGCGGCCAGGACCGGGTGTTGTGCGGCCAAGCCGGAGTAGTCGTAGATGTTAAGGTAGCTATCTTTTTTCCTACCCACCAGGATCACCACGCCGAAGGCTCCCAGGTTCATCAGGGTATAGGCGAGCAGATAGTAGAGCAGGCTCACCGCGCCCAACTCGTTGGCGGCGACCAGGGCCACCAGCAGATAACCGGCGTGGGCGATGGAGGAGTAGGCCAGCATACGTTTGATATTGGTCTGGGCGATGGCGGTGATGTTACCGATGGTCATGGTCGCCACGGCCAGGACCCACAGGAGCATGGTCCAGTCAACCTGGAAGGCTCCGAAGGCCACGAAGAAGACCCGGGCAAACGCCGCGAACGCGGCGGCCTTGACGGCTACGGCCATGAACGCGGTCACGCACGTGGGCGCGCCTTCATAGACGTCCGGGGTCCACATGTGGAAGGGGGCCGAAGCCACCTTGAAGCCGAAGCCCACCAGCAACAGACCGATGCCCGCGAAAATCAAGGGATGGCTGGCGGTCTCCAGGGCCAGGCGCTGGGGCAGTTCGCTTAAGAACAGCGTGCCGCCCGCGGCGCCGTAGAGCATGGCCATACCGAAGAGCAGGAAGGCGCTGGAAAAGGACCCCAGGATGAGGTATTTCAGCGAAGCCTCGTTGGAGCGCACATCCTCACGGAAAAGGCCGGCCAGGACGTAGACCGCGATGGACATGACCTCCAAGCCCAGAAAGATCATGATGAGATGGGCGCCCGCGGCCATGAGCATCATGCCCATGGTGGCAAAGAGGATGAGGGCGTAGTACTCACCCAGATTCTTGCCGTAGTCTTCCAGGTACTGCCGGGAAATGAGGATCGTCAACGCCGCGCCCAGAAGAAAGATCATATAAAAGAAGCAAGAAAAGTTGTCCAAGTAGACCATGCCGGCGAAATCGGTGCCGGTTTTGCCCCAGAGACCGATGGTCTGCAAGGCGGCCACCACCAGGCCCACCAGAGCGAGCCAGGAAAAACAGGCCTTCTTCCCGCCTTTGGGGGAGAGAGCATCCAGCACCAGGATCAGGATGGCGGTCACGGTGAGGGTCAACCATGGCCCGATGCTGCTCAGTTGGAAGACGGGTATGGTGAGGTTCATTTCGCCTCCCCCTTAAACACTTGGAGTTGGGAAACCTGTGTGGATTTGGCCTTTGCCATCATAGCCACGAAGTTCTCCGTCGACGCCTTGGTCTTATCTAAAAAGGTACTGGGATAGACCCCGATCCAGATAATAAAGAGGATCAGGGGCGCAAAGATGGCGATCTCCCGCCAAGACAGGTCTTTCAGGTCCTTATTTTTCGGGTTTTCCACTTTGCCGAATATCACGCGCTGGAACATCCACAGCATGTAACAGGCCGCAAATATGACGCCGGTAGCGGCTATGGTGGCATACCACATGTTGGCCTTGAAGGCCCCCAGGAGGATGAGGAACTCACCCACGAAGCCGTTTAAGCCCGGCAACCCGATGGAGGACAGGGTCACGATCATAAATATGATGGCATAGATCGGCATGGGGGTGCAGATACCGCCGAACTCGGAGATCAGGCGGGTGTGGCGGCGTTCGTAAATCACGCCGACAATCAAGAAGAGGGCGCCTGTGGAGAGCCCGTGGTTGATCATCTGAATGATACCGCCCTGGACCCCCGGCATGTTGAAAGTGAACAGGCCCAGCATGACGAAGCCCAGATGGCTCACCGACGAGAAGGCGATCAAGCGCTTTAAGTCTTTCTGCACCATGGAGACCAGGGCGCCGTAGACGATGCCGATGACCGCTAGGATACTGAATAGGGGCACGAAGTAATGGGCCGCCTCGGGGAACAGCGGCATGTTGAAGCGCAGGAAGCCGTACGTTCCCATTTTCAAGAGCACTGCAGCCAGGATGACCGAACCTACGGTTGGGGCTTCGGTGTGCGCATCCGGCAACCAGGTATGGAAGGGGAACATGGGCACCTTGATGGCGAAGGCCAAACCGAAGGCCAAAAACATCCAGAACTGCATGTTAAAGGGCAGGCCAGCACCGTAGAGCTTGATCAGATCGAAGGTATAGGTGCCGGTGGTCTTGCCGTAGTGGAAGTAGAGGACCAAAATGGCCACCAACATCAGTAACGACCCGAACATGGTGAACAAAAAGAACTTGACGGCCGCATAGACCCGGCGGGCCGGATTGCCCCAGACGCCGATGAGCAGATACATGGGGATGAGCATCACTTCCCAGAAGACGTAGAACAGGAAGAGGTCTAAAGAGACGAAGACGCCGATCATGCCGCTCATCAAGGCCAGCAGGCACACCATGAATTCCTTGACCCGGACGTTGATGTCTTCCCAGGTGGCCAGTACGCAGAGCGGGGTCAGGAAGGTGGTGAGCATGATGAGCAAGAGTGAAAAGCCGTCTATCCCGACATAGTAACTGACGCCGTAGGCCGGCAGCCAATCGTAGTGCTCCACGAACTGCATGGCCGCAGTCTGGCTGTTGAAGTCAAACCAGAGGGGTAGGGAGACCAGAAACTCGACCACCGAAATAGCCATGGTGGCAACCTTCAGCGCCTTGTGGCGCTTCCGGTTTAAGATGACCAGGATCCCTATCCCCACGATGGGGAGGAAGACCAGAATGGAGAGGATTGGTAGTTGCATTGAGCCCCCCCTAACGCCCGATGAGGTAACCGGTGACGAGCACCACGCCGACTAAGATGGCCAGGGCATATTGTTGCACATACCCGGTCTCCAGCTTGCGGAGGTTGTTGCTCAGCCAACCGACGGTTGTGGCGCTGCCGTTGATTGCGCCGTCAATGACGTTTTCATCAACGCCGTGCCACAGGAACTCGGAGCCGTTCTTGAGGGGCTCCACCACTGTGGCGTCATAAATTTCGTCCATATAGTACTTGTGGTACACCAGGTCGTAGACGACCGGGATTTTCTCCACCACTTTCTCGGGCAGATCGAGCCGCTTCATGTAAAACTTGTAGGCCATGTAAATGCCGGACGCGGCCACCGCCATGGAGAAGATCATCATGGTGATTTCGAACCAGGCCGGGGCATGCACTTCATGCACCAGGGGAGTGATGGAGGGCGCCAAAAATTCCTTGAACTTATTGGCGCCTTCGATGATGGGGAAGCCCACCAGGCCGCCCACCACGCTCAAACCCGCCAAGGTCATCAGAGGCACCGTCATCAGCGACGGCGACTCATGAGGATGCACATGGTGATGATCGAACTTTTCCTCGCCGTGGAAGGTCATGAACACCGCGCGGAACATGTAGAACGCGGTGATGAAGGCCGCGACGGTGGCAATCCCCCAGAAGATATAGTGGCCGCTCACCAGGGAGTGGAAGAGGATTTCGTCCTTACTGAAGAACCCGGCAAAGGGGAATATGCCCGCAATGGCCAGGGTCGCCAGGAAGAAGGTCCAGTAAGTAATGGGCATATATTTTTTCAAGCCGCCCATTTTGCGCATGTCTTGTTCGCCGTGCATACCGTGGATGACGGAGCCGGAGCCCAAGAAGAGGAGAGCTTTAAAGAAGGCGTGGGTCATGAGGTGGAAGATGCCGGAGGTAAAGGCCCCCACGCCACAGGCCAGGAACATATACCCCAATTGGCTTACCGTCGAGTAAGCCAGGACGCGCTTGATGTCAAATTGGGTTATGCCGATGGTGGCGGCATAAATGGCGGTCAACGCCCCGACTCCCGCCACTACCGTTAAGGAGATGGGCGCCAGCACAAACAGGGTGCTGCACCGGGCTACCATGAAGACGCCGGCGGTGACCATGGTGGCCGCATGGATCAAGGCGGACACCGGGGTGGGACCTTCCATGGCGTCGGGCAGCCAGGTATATAAGGGAATCTGGGCCGATTTACCGGTGGCTCCCAGGAAGAGAAACAGGGTGATGGCGGTGAGGACGCCGGAGCCCATGGGGAACTTGGCGGCCAGGGGAAAGACTTCCTTGAAGTCCAAGGAGCCGAAGGTCCAGAAGATCAGGAAGACCCCCAGCAGGAACCCGAAGTCACCGATCCGGTTGACCACAAAGGCTTTCTTGCCCGCATCGGAAGCCGACTTTTTCTCATACCAGAACCCGATGAGCAGATAAGAGCAGAGTCCCACGCCTTCCCAGCCCACAAACATCAAGAGGAAGTTGTTGGCGCTCACCAGGGTGAGCATGGCGAAGACGAAGAGGTTAAGGTATGCGAAGTAACGATAAAAGCCCTCGTCATCCGCCATGTAGCCGATGGAGTAGATGTGGATCAGGGTGCTAACGCCTGAGACCACCAGCAGCATAATGAGGGAGAGAGGGTCGATAAGGTAGGCCACCGAGACCTTGAAGGGACCTGAGGAAATCCAGGTGTAGACTACCTTTTCTACCGAACGGGCATCCGCCGGGAGCTTCAAGAATTCCAGGAAGATCGCCACGGTGACCAGGAAACTCAGGCCCACAGCCGCAGACCCGATGGCACCCACCACTCCCTTGGGCAAACTCTTACCCACCAGGCCGTTAATGAGAAAGCCGATGAGGGGAAAGAGAGGTATCAGCCAAACATAATCCATCATGGGGTTCGCCTCACCACTTGAGGATGTTGAGATTATCTACGTAAACGGTGCCCTTGTTGCGGAAGATGGCGACGATCAGGGCCAAGCCCACTGCCACTTCCGCCGCAGCCACGGTCAGGACAAAGAATACGAACATCTGGCCATCCACCGCTTTGAAATAGTCGGCAAAGCCGATAAAGGCCAGATTGACGGAGTTGAGCATCATTTCAATGCTCATGAAGATGACCAGGGCGTTGCGCCGGATCAGGACCCCGATCACCCCCAGGGCAAACAGGGCCACGCTCAAGGCCAGGAAATAGGAGACAGGGACTACCATAAAAGCTCTCCGGTTTTTGTACGTATCACTTTAACTTGCTCTTAGCCAAGACTACGGCGCCCACGATGGCCACGAGGAGCAGGACGGAGGTGACCTCGAAGGGCAGTAGATAGTCAGTAAACAGGCTCCGGGCAATGGATTCGGTGTTGCCCAGGCCCGGGGCCATTTCCTTGCCTGCCGTCAACGCCGACCGATTTACGGCGTAAATCAGGATCAGCCCGGTGAAGCCGGCCAGAACAGTGCCCACCAGTTTCTGCCCGATAAAGGGAATCTTGGGGGAGTCTTCCGGCTGCCGGATATTCAGGAGCATGATGACAAACAGGAACAGCACCATGATGGCACCGGCGTAGACGATCACCTGAATGGCCGCGATGAACTCGGCGTGGGCCAACAGGTAGATGCCAGCCACCGCAAAGAAATTCACGATGAGCCAGAGGGCGCTCCGCAAGGGGTGCTTCTGAAAGACCACCAGACCGCCGGAAACCAGGGCCATGGCGCCCAGGATGAAAAAGAGAATCTGCATCCCTCGGGCCTCCTATTCCTGCCGCACCGCATGGGGTGTAAGGCTGCAAAAAATCATAGCCAATCCCCCAAGCGCAGTTGCGGCTTGCTCTGGGTTGCATGCTCGATGTCGAGAATGAGCACCTGTTTGTCGTATTGGGCCAGTTCGTACAGGTTATTCAACTTGATAGCGCCCTTGGGACAAGCCTCCTGGCAGAAACCGCAGAAGATGCAGCGCTGCAGGTCGATGGTGAAGGCTATGGGGTACTTCTCGTGTTCCGAGCCTTCGTCAGGGACAATGCCCTTGATGGCGCCAGAGGGGCAAACCACCATACACAGGGTGCAGGCCACGCACCGCCGGGTGCCGTCCTCGTTGATGGTAAGTTCCGGATGGCCCCGCCAACGGGGAGAGACCTGTCGTTTCTCTTCCGGATACTGCAGGGTAATGGGTTTGGAGAAGACCATTCGTAAGGTGGTCGCCAACCCTTTGAGCAAAGGAATAATCATGGATTAACCCTTGATAAATAAGATTACTGCCCCGGTGAGCATAATGTTCACCAGGCCCAGGGGTAACAGAACCTTCCAGCCCAACTGCATGAGCTGATCAAAACGGAACCGGGGAAAGGTGCCTCTTACCCAGATGAAGAAGAAGACCAGGGCAAAGGTTTTGCCCATAAACCAAATAACGGGGGGCAGCACCGGTCCCTGCCAGCCGCCTAAGAACAGGGTGACGGCCAGGGCCGAAGCCACGATAATGTGGATATATTCCCCCATCATGAACAGGGCCCACTTCATGGAGCTGTATTCGGTCTGGTAGCCGGCCACCAACTCGTTTTCGCACTCGATGAGGTCGAAGGGCGTCCGGCCGCATTCCGCCAGGGCCGCAATGATGAAGACCACAAAGCCCAGGGGCTGGTAAACCACGAAGGGGATGCACTTCTGGGCCTCGACGATCTTGACGGTACTTAAAGACCCGGCCAGCATGATCACGCCGACGACGGAAAGCCCCATGGCCAACTCGTAGCTGACCATCTGGGCGCAGAGACGAAGCGCGCCCAACAAGGAATACTTGTTGTTGGAGGCCCAGCCGCCGAGGATCGCGCCATACACCCCGAGAGATGCCACCGCGAAGATGTAGAGCAGGCCGATGTTGGTGTCGGCGATCACGCCCTGATTCAAGTGGGCCACGGTCAGGTCGATCTTGTAGCCGTAAAGGGTGATCTCCGGGGGCAGGATTTCGCCGGCGAAGGGGATGACCGCAAAGGGCAGGAGCGCTGCCCCGGCCGTGAGGACCGGCGCCAGGATAAACAGGACCTTGTTGGCTCCCGGCGGCGTGAAGTCCTCTTTGAACATGAGCTTGAGAACGTCAGCCAGAGGCTGAAACAAGCCCCAGGGGCCTACCCGGTTGGGGCCGTACCGCAGTTGGATGAAACCCAGGACCTTGCGTTCCAGGAGTACCGTGTAGGCTACGCAGGTAAGCAGGACCCCCATCACCACGGCGATCTTTAGGACGCTGATCAGTATTAAGAGGGGCAGATTCATATTCTCAACCCTTTTGGATGGTCACGCGCACCAGGTTGGAGTTTAAGGTTAAATCGTTGGCTGCCGGGGCGGCGAAATGCTCCGGCAGAAACACCACACCCGCAGGCATCTCGTTGGTCAGTTTTACCGGCACCGTGATTTCCCCGTGGGAGGAAATGACCTTGGCGGCGTCACCTGCGGCCAACCCCAGGCTTTGGGCGTCTTCGGGACTCATCTTCAAGAGCGCCGCTTTGGTGACGACCATGGTGCCGCAGGGGTGATGGGTGGTAAACGACCCGGAGTGCTGCAAGGATTTGCCGACGATCAGGGTGTAAGGCCGACGGCCGGGCAGGCTCAAGTCCACCTCGAAGGGCACGAAGGTGCCGCTCAAGCTCGCCTTGATCTTGGGACACGGCGTACTCAGCTTGGGTGCAACGCCTGCCCACAGGGGCATCTTCTTGGCCAATTCCTTGAAGATTTCCTTGGGGCTGGTGTACTTGAGGCCGGCAAACCCCATCCTGACTGCAACCTGGCTGATGATCTGCCAGTCGGGCCGCACGCCGTTCACGGGCAAGGCCTGGCTGATCAGACCCAACTGACCGGTGCTGCTGATAAAGGTCCCGTCCTGCTCGGCATGCACCGCCACCGGAAGGACCACCTGGGCCAGCTTGGCGGTCTCCGTCAGGAAGGCGTCTTGCACAACGATGAACGGCACCTTCTTCAGGAGCTTTTCCACCCGGCTCTTATGGGGAAGAGAGCGGAGCAGGTCGCCGCCCAAGAGGTACAAGGCTTTGGGAGCGGCGGGGTCGTCTTTCTCCAGGAGGTCCAGGACCTCTTCAAGGGTGGCGCCGGGCTCGTGACCTTCAACCGGAACATAGCCGGGACCCATGTCCGGCAGGACGCCCACTTCGCTGACGCCCCGGGAGTTGTTCTTCTCGGCTATGGGGTACAGAGCGGAACCGGGTGTTTCGGGTTTCCCCACCAGCAGGAACAGATCGGCCAGGGCCAGGGCGTTTTGTTGGCCCTTATCCTGGGCGAGCAGTTCGGTGCCGAAGATGATAGCCGGGGCCTGGGCCTGGGCCAACAGGGCCGCGACTTCTTTGAGGACGCTTTCCTCCACCCCGGTCTTGGTGGTGATTTCTTTGGGGGTGAGTTTGATGCTCTCTTTGAACTCGTCGAGGCCTTTGGCCTTTATGGCCGGGGACCAGTCGGGGTTATCCGCCAGGAAGAATTTTATCAGGCCGGCGATGAGAATGCGTTCGCTCCCGGGCTTATAGCGCAGAGACAGGCTGGCGTAGCGGTCGAACTTGGTCTTGCGGGGATTGGCCATTATTAGCCGGAAGTTCTCCCGCTCTTTGGCTTCCATGAGCTGCCAGCCCAGGGGCGGCATTTCCGGGGTGACGTCGGTGTCCACCACCAGGACCACGTCGGCCTTGGCGAGATCCTCCAGTTTCCCCAGGACAAAGGGGAAGCCGCTGCCGGTGGCCTCTTCCTTCACATCGAAGGTTGAGTTGAAGGGCGGCTTCAAAGCGCTGCTGACTTCGATTCCTTCGACGTTGGGCAGGCCAAAGACCTCGGATAAGGCCTTGATGGCCCGGACATAGTTATAACGGCCCGGGTTGTCCAGTTGGTTGGTGGCGAGGCCCTGCCGGAAGAATTTCTGGAAGGTAAAATTCGCTTCGTTGGTGGCCCGGGGCGAACCGACGCCGTAAACCGCCTTGGCGCCGCCGGCCTCCACCGTCTCTTTTAACTTGGCGGCCACCAAGTCCAGGGCTTCGTCCCAGGAGGCTTCCCTGAAGTTGCCGTTCTCCCGGATGAGCGGGGTCTTCAAACGGTCCGGCGCTTCCACCACCGGCCAGCCGAAGCGGCCCCGGCCGCAGAGCAGCACGCTGTCTTCATTCAAGACCCGCATGATCTTGCCGTCTTTGGTGTGTACCTGGTAGGTGCAGCCGCCGCCGCAGAAGGGGCAAGCGATCTCGGTTTTGGCAACTTCCCAGGACCGGGAGCGGTACTTGAACTGTTTGTTGATCAGGGCGCCAACCGGGCAGATGTCGATGCAGGAGCCGCAGAACTCGCAGTCCAGGGGCTGGGCGCCGCTGGCCAGTTCGGTGAAGTAGCCCCGCAGCGTGAAGTTGATAGCCATGGCCCCGACCCGGTCCCGGCAGATGCGCACGCAGCGGCCGCAGGTGACGCAGCGGTCGGGGTGGCGCTCAACCAGTTGGGAGACGTAGTCCGGATTGGGATCAAGTTTGACCGCGTCCAGGTCCACCGTGGGCACGCCCAGGGCATGGGTCAAATCCTGAAGCTCGCATTCCCCGCCCTTGTCGCAGATGGGGCATTCCAGGGCATGGTTGATAAGCACCAGCTTCATCAATTCCTGGCGCAAGGCCAAAAGCTTTGGCGAGTTGGTCACCACCTCCATGCCTTCGTTCACGGTGGTGGCGCAGGCCGGCAGAGGCCGTGGCGGCCCGGGCTTGATCTCCACCACGCAGATGCGGCAAGAGCCGATGGGTTTCAACGCCGGGTGATAGCAGAGGAAGGGGATGAAAATCCCGTTCTCTTTGGCCACTTCCAGAACGGTCTTACCCGGTTCTGCCTGGATGGCTCGGCCGTCGATGGTCAGATTTACCATAGTTCAATCCCGTGTTAACTGCGTTGGGCTTGAAGCTGTCAGCTTTCAGCTATCAGCATTCAGCTTTTAATGTAGGGTGGGCACGCCCATCCTTTGTTATATGTATTGGCGGGCAACTGCCCGCTTACAGTTGCCTAAGTGTCAAGCCTCTCTAGAGAGATTACCTTATAAATCGGGGACTTGAGCGGCCCGGTCTTATTGGCGTCGCAGGTCAGCTTTACTTTCCACCCCAGGCCCGTGCTCATCTTGGGGGACAACACTGCGGTGGCTCCGGTCGGCCCGATCACCTCGAACCTCTTTGCATCTTCAAGGGAAAGGCGAAACTGGATATTGGGGTGTTCATCCAGCCGCACTACATAAAAAATATCCTTCTTGTTGACGTCCAGCTCGGTCCCCTTGGCGATCTCCGTGATTTTGCCGGTAAAAGTCTTGGTGGCTTGAGCAAAAACAGCCCCCACACCGGCCATCAGGAGGACCAGCGTCAATCCCAGGACAATTTTACCGTTGCGGGTCGCCATAATTTACCCAAGTTTAAAGTGGCAAGCGGGACGCCCGCCCTACCTATCCACGTCCGCCAGGACGATGTCCATGGTGCCGATCATCGCGATCATATCCGACAGCAGTCTGCCCTGGCATAGCTTATCCAGGGAGGCCAGCACCACAAAGGAAGGGGTCCTGACCTTGATCCGGAAAGGCTTAGGCCCGCCGTCGCTGACGATGTAGAAGCCCATTTCGCCTTTAGGGGCCTCGATGCACTGGTAGACTTCACCCTTGGGCGGCGTGATGCCTTCCTGGATCAATTTAAAATGGTTGATCAGGCTGGCGATGTCGGTGTAGACCTTTTCTTTGGGCGGCAGAGACACCCTGGGGTCGGCACACTTGATGTCGCCGGGCTCAGTCTGGGCGATCTTTTTCAGGGCCTGCTCAACGATACGGTTGGCCTGGAGCATCTCCTGCATCCGCACCATATACCGGGAGTAGGTGTCGCCCTTTTGAGTTCCCAGGGGGACCTCGAACTCGAATTCGTCATAGCTGGAGTACGGGTTATCCCGGCGCAGATCCCAATCAATTCCGGAGCCCCGGGCCATGGGACCGGACCAACCCCAGTCCAGCGCGTCTGCGGCGCTCATGGTGCCCACGTCCATGGTGCGCTGATGCCAGATGACGTTTTTGGTCAGGAGGTTGTCGTAGTCCTGCCAGAGCTTGGGGAAGGACTTGACGAACTCCATAGCCGCCGGGATGAAGCCCTCGGGTAAGTCAGCGGCCAGGCCGCCGATCCGGAAATAGAGCGGAAACATGCGGGCGCCTGAGGCCATTTCGCACAGGTCCATGATCTTTTCCCGCTCCCTGAAGGCGTAGAACAACGGGGTCATGGCGCCTAAGTCGTGGCCATGGGTGCCCAGCCAGAAGAGGTGGGAGGCGATCCGGGTTAATTCCGCGATCATTATCCGGATATACTGGGCCCGTTTGGGAACCTCGACGTCCAGGAGCTTTTCCACCGCCAGGCAGAAGCCGAAGTTGTTGACCTCGCCGGCCAGGTAGTCAATCCGGTTCATCAGGGGCAGGCACTTGTGGTAAGTGCGGTACTCGCACATCTTCTCGATGCCGCGGTGGAGGTAACCGATGTCCGGGTCGGCGCTGACAATGAGCTCGCCGTCCAGCTCCACCAGGACCCGAAGGACCCCGTGGGTGCTGGGGTGTGACGGACCCACGTTCAGCAGCATGGTTTCGGTGCGTTTCATGGGTTCAGCTGGGTTCATATGACTTCCCGCATGGCCGCAGGTTTTTAGCCCGCGTAAGTTATATGCTCTAAATCGGCGCAGGCGGACGGCCTGCGGCAACAGTTCGCCTAATTACATTCCCCGTAAGGGATAATCTTTGCGCTGGGGATGGCCCACCCAGTCTCCGGGCATGAGGATGCGCCGCAGGTCCGGATGGCCTTTGAAGCGTATGCCCATCATGTCGTAAATCTCGCGCTCGTGCCAGTTGGCCGTGGACCATACTGCGGCGACGGAAGCGATGGACGGGGCCTGATCATCCGCCAGCCGCGTCTTTAAGGTGATGCGGCTGTGGTGTTTGTGGCTATAAAGGTTATAGACCACGCCGAACCGGGGGCTATCGGGCGAGTAATCCATGCCCGCAATCATGGAGAGATACTTGCAGCCGGTGTCATGACCATCTTTGAGCGCGGTGCAGATCTCTACGATCTTCTCGGGCTTGACGATGACGGTGGTATCGCCGCGAAACTCCACCACTTCCACCACTTCGTCGGCAAACTTTTCTTCGAGCAAGGCGAGGGCCTGTTTCATGCCGCCTCCTCCCGCCGGAGCTGCAGGCGTTCCTTGTACTGCTTGGTCAGGAAGGGATCTTTTAAGATGGTCTCATGGAGCTTCAAAATCCCATATAATAAACCTTCCGGCCGGGGCGGGCAGCCGGGCACGTAGACATCCACCGGCAGGTAGGTGTCGATGCCCTGGACCACGGCATAGGAGTCGAAAATCCCGCCGGAGGTGGCGCAGGCGCCCATGGCGATGACCCACTTGGGTTCGCTCATCTGGTCATAGACCCGCTGGATGGCCGGCATCATCTTTTTGCACACGGTGCCGGCGATGATGATCACGTCCGCCTGGCGGGGGCTGGCCCTAAAGGCTTCCATGCCGAAGCGGGCGATGTCCCAGCGATTGGCCGCGGTGCAGATCATCTCGATGGCGCAGCAGGCCAGGCCGAAGGTGGCGGGCCACAGGGAGTTCTTCCGGCCCCAGTCCACCAGCTTCTCCAGGGTGGTGGTCAAGACGTTATAGCCAAGATGTTCTTCAATACCCATGTAACGCTCCACGGCGGGCGAGGACGCCCGCCCTACCGGATTATGCTATTCCCACTCCAGGGCGCCCTTGCCCCACACGTACACCAGGCCCACCGTCAGGATGCCGATGAACACCAGCATCTCGACGAACCCGAACCAGCCCAGGGATTTGAAGATTACCGCCCAGGGATAGAAGAAAATCGCTTCAATGTCGAACACGATAAAGAACATGGCGATGACGTAGAAGCGCACCGTGTAGCGGCTGCGGGCGTCGCCGATGGGGTCCATGCCGCATTCGTACGGCAGGTCCTTGGCGGGGAAATGCTTCTTTTTGCCCAGAACTTCGGACAAAAACACCATGACGCCCACCAGCCCGATGGCGATAACCATGTAAATCAGAACCGGTAAATAATCGATCAGCATAGGGATAACCTTAAAAATGTTTTTAAATCAATTAATTGATACCTTTAATTATTGCATCAAGTTTATCCTTATCAAATGTTAAGCATAAAAATTCATACAGTTTATTATATAAAGGCATATTAAATTTAGCAGGACCGTCATGTCCAACCAGTTCCAAGAGTGGAGTGGAATCTTGAAAAATCTTATTAAAGTGAAGTTCAAAGACTTGAGCTTCATTTTTCCCTATAACTTCATACGCTGGAGAATAAGATATTGCACTATCTGAGATATAGAAGCCTATTATAGCGTTTTCATTTACCTTATGATATGAAAAATAAGGCGCTTCATGAGAAACTCTAATCCGTAATTGCGCTTTTGAGTCAAATTCTACTTCTTTGATAATTTCAAATAATCGTTTACAAATACCAATAGTTTTAGCTATATAATCAATCATAGCTTCATATTCTTTTCCTTCTTCTTTAGCTATGAGCTTAACATATTCAGTTTGAGGATCAAGAAATATGATTCGAATCTTGCAGCCTTCTGATAATCTTTTTGCTATTGTTTCTTCAGCCGAATCGCCAAAATCTTGTCTTAAATTGTGATCAATTCTGTGAAGAACTGAGCGTCCAAAACAGTTAATCTCTTGAGGTTCATTTGATAACACCCAATCATTATAAATATCATAATTTGACAACCTATCTCTAGTTATGAGGCGCATTCCCGGAGGATCAGGTTTAGTTCCTGGTAGCTTATCTATTACTTTTGCGGCTATTTCATTTCCTATATCTTCGGTTTCTCTTTTGAGAATGCACAATTCTCTAAATAAACTTAAAACTCCTGTAACTATCGATGCCGAACCCAAGAACGTTATTATTTTATTTGTTACTTCTTCTTTAATCCAAAAGCTAAATGACAATAAAGCTATTCCTATCAATAATAATGCTACAGAGAATAAGGCTCTAATAATCTTCCCTGATCCCATTGCTAAGTTCCTTCATTAAGCTGCTTAATTAAATTTATAAATTCAATTAATTAAAAATATCCATGCATCAAAAAATTGCCCTATGGTTAGCGCCTCCTTACATTTTATCTGTTTTTTTGATCTATAGGGCCGCAGCCCCGGCCGCAGCCACCGCCTGGTCTTGCTCCACGGCCCCGCCGCTCACCCCGATGGCGCCGATCACGGTGTCCCCATCTTTAAGAGGGATGCCCCCGGGAAAAATAATGAGGCGGCCATCATTGCTGGCGTGGATGCCGTAGAGCGGTTGCCCCGGCTGGCACAAGGGGGCCAGGGTTTTGGTCTCCATATTGAAGGCCCGGGCGGTGTAGGCTTTGTTCATGGCGATGTTGATGGAGCCCAGCCAGGCGCCGTCCTGACGCTCAAAGGCCACCAAGTTATTGCCCTCGTCCACCACGGCGATGTTCATGGGAACCTTGATCTCTTTGGCCTTGGCTTTGGCCGCATCGATGAGGCGCAAGGCAGTTTCAAGATCTATTTTTTTCGCCATGACAAATACCTTAGTGCCGAATGAGGGCGGGTTTGAAACCCGCCCCTACAATATCATTTGTTAATGGGAAGGCTCTTCGGCCTTGCAGACGCCCAACGGGCAACTTCCCGCCAGGTGGGCGTTGTATTCGTCCCGGAAGCGCTCGATGGTGGTCTTAATAAAGAAGTACGGGCTCATGCCCAAAGCGCAGTTGGACGAATCCACCATGATCTGGGAGACCGAAATCATCCTATCCAGATCGGCTTGGGTGCCAATGCCCGCGGCCACCTTGCTGATGAGCTCGTAGAGCACCCGGGTGCCCCGGCGACAGGGCAGGCAGAACCCGCAGGACTCGTGCTGGAAGAAATACAGGATGGACTTGACCACGTCCACGACGCAGGTGGTGTCGTCCATCACCAGCATGGTGCCGGAACCCAGGGCGCCTTCAGCCTTGGCCATGGCCATGTATTCCATGGGGGTGTCCAGATGCTCGTCTTTAAAGAACCCGAAAGAAGAGCCGCCGGTCTGACAGGTCTTGAACTGCCGGCCTTCTTTGACGCCGCCGCCGTACTTGTCGATGAGCTCGCGCACGGTCATGCCACAGTTGGCTTCGACGATGCCGGGGTTCTTCACCTGGCCCACCACCTGGAAGATCTTGGTGCCCGCGGCGTCCGCGGTGCCCTTAGCCTTGTACCACTCGGAGCCGTTGACGACGATGCCCGGTACGCTGGCCAGGGACTCGACGTTATTGACGATTGTGGGCTTGTTCCAGACGCCCACCACACCCGGGAAAGGCGGCTTGACGCGGGGGTTGCCGCGTTTGCCTTCGATGGACTCGATGAGCGCAGTTTCCTCGCCGCAGACATACGAGCCGCCGCCGGTCTGCACCTGAATATGGAAAGAGAAGCCGGTGCCCTGGATGTTATCACCCAAGAGGCCCTTGGCTTCGGCGTCGGCAATGGCCTTGTTCAGCCGGTACATGGACAGATAATATTCGCCCCGGACGTAAATGTAGCCGTAAGTGGCGCCCACCGCGTAGCCCGCGATGGCCATGCCTTCCAGCACCCGGTGCGGATCGCCTTCCATAATATAGCGGTCTTTGATGGTGCCGGGCTCGCCTTCATCGGCGTTGCAGACGATGTACTTGGGGGTCGTGGGGTTGGGCATGGTAAAGGACCACTTCAGCCCGGTGGGGAAGCCGGCGCCGCCCCGGCCACGGAGACCGGAGTTTTTCACCGTATCCACCACTTCGGCCTGGGTCATGGCCAGGGCCTTCTTCAAGCCCTCGTAGCCGCCCCGTTCGAGATAGGCGTCCAGGCTCAGAGGATCGATCTGATCCACGTTGGCCAGGAGGACCATCTCATCACCGCTCGAGACATAATCGCTCATGGGATTCGTAGTGCGGGGGAGCGTCCGATAGTCCACGGTCTTGCCGGCGCGATAGTCGCTGATAATATTCTTGATGCGCTCGACCGTAAGCCGCCCGAAGACCACCTCGTTGATCTGCATGGCCGGGGAGACTTCGCAGACGCCTAAGCAGGCGGTGTGCTCCAGGGTGAACAGACCGTCGCCGGTGGTTTCACCGGCTTTGATGCCCAGTTCGGCTTTGAGAGCTTCCAGGAGGTTGTCGGACCCCAGGATGTGGCAGGGGGGCGACTCGCACATGCGGATGATGTACTTTCCCCGGGGCGTCGGCGAAAACATCGTATAAAAGCTCATGACGCCGTAGAGATAGGCATAAGGAATATCCATGCCCTCGGAAATCAGCTTCAGGGCTTCCATGGGCAACCAGTTGCCGCAAATACCCTGAACCGTATGGAGAGCAGGCTGCAGCCCCCCCTTGACGGCTTTGAAGCGGCTGACGGTTTCGGCGATGGCGGATATCTGCTCGGGGCTTAACGCGGCGCTGACGGGAGTCTTAATCTCCATTAGCATAGATCCATTGTGTTGATTCTTTGTGAAAATTTTCTTTATTGACTCTGGTCTTTTTAATATCAATCCCCACGGGTGTCAAGCAAATTTTTCTTTTTTCTGGGCGGATAATTATGCGCACAAGTTAGGTTGCAATAACTCACGCGATTTTCTCTTTGGTTCTGGGTAAGTTAGCTCACCTCTGTTCCAGCGGGCCTTAGGGCCGCAGCCAGGCCAGGCGTCCCAGGAGCTTGAGCCAGGCGCCGCCTTCCCGGAGCGCCAGCTTAGATAACCAAAAGTAGCGGCGATTGCGCCAGTAGTGGCGCACCAGGCCCTGGGCGGGGAGGGGATACACCATGATGTTATGGGGGCGGAAATGACGCTGAAAAAGGAACCGGGCCCGGTGAATGTGGACTGAGTCCGTCACCAAACCAACGGCGCGGCTGCCGCACGTTTGTACCAACGGCAAGGTGTGCCGGGCCGAAGCTGCGGTGCTGCGGCTGGCTTCCTCCAAAATCAGACAAGGGTGCAAGGCTGCCCGGATATCGTCGCCCCAGTGCTCGCCGGCCCAGGCCAGGGCCCAGTCCGCCATGGCCCGGGCCTCAGTGCAGTGGCTGCCGGGCCGGCAGCCGCCGGTGAGGAGCATATAAACCCGGGAATCGCAGTGATGCCAGAGGGTAAGGGCATGGACCAGGCGCAGCCGGGCCACCCGGCCAGGTTTATTTTCAGGATTGAGGCGAGCCCCCAAAACAATGAGGCCGTCAAGAGAAAGATTGGGGGGAAAGGGGGAGGAAGAAGCAGGGCGAAAAGGCGAAAAGGGGAAAAGGCGAAAAGAGGAAATTTCTTGGTCGCGGTCTTGAGGGTTTCTAAAATTTTTCTTTTTAAGAGTCACGGTTCGGTTTGCATTAAGGAGTAGTATTCTTAATGTTTAAGGTCCCCAAGCGAAGCTTGGGTTAACCTTTGGTTCCCAAGTACAACTTGGGAACCAGAAAAGAAAACCCCCTTCGCCCTTCCCCTTTTTCCCTTTTTCCTCAAGTCATTTTAACCTTTTCGCCATTTATCCTTTTCGCCTTTTCGCCTCTCTTTTCTAGTCCCGGCCTTCCAGGCGGGCTCTTCCTTCTTGCCTCCGCGTTTAGGTTTGGGCGCGGGCGGTAACGTCCCGGGGAGGTCCAAAAAAAAGCTGCCGGGGGTGGGCGGCTGGATTTTTTCCGGTTTGGGCTTGTCGGGGGCCTGGGGCGGGGGCGGCAGTTGCAGCAGGTCCCGGGGCAGGGGCGGGGCCAGATACAGGCCTTCGCCGTAACCGGTAAACTTAAGGCCGCGCCGGTCCGCGGCCTGGGCCTGGACAATGACCAGGATGGGATGCGGAGCGCGGCGGCGCCCCAGTTTCACGGCCGCGTCCTTGGTGGTTGTCAAGACGAGATCCCGGTCCGGGGGCGTTTTCAGCCCCTCTTCCCACACCTTGGGGTGGGCCTTGGGGGGGATGGCCACATAGAGCAGGGCAGGGGGGGGCTCTCCGGGAGGGCGGCGGAGACTGGCCGGCTCCGGGTTAAGGGAGCGGATTTGTTCCGCCACGATCTCAAACACCGGGGGCGAGATCAGGCCCACCACCTGGTCCAGGTGGTGCCGCCGCACGAAACCCCAGCCGGGTTCGGCCACCAGGGTCTGGAGCAGGTGTTTGACGGGGACGAAGCCATCGTCGGAGAGCACCAAGCCAAATTCGTCAGGCCGGTGGCAGAGGATGTAGGTAAGCATCCGGGCCAGGGATTCAAGTTGTTTCGGCAGACGTGACATAATCAGGCGGTTTTCGGTTTCCAGTTTTCGGTTAGGCCGTGTTATAAGGCCTTTACAAAAAGGCCCTGACTGACCATATTATAAATAACTTTATCAGGCGCGTCACTGTTTCTTGCGAAACTTTGGGGGCGCGCCAGAGCTTAATAAAAGATACCTCTGTGACAGTCCCATACCTTTCAGCCTGAGGAGCCCAGCGACCGAAGCATCTCTTAAGTACAGTAAATAGGAGATCCTTCGCTGCACTCAGGATGACAAAATGGGTTGTGCAGAGGTCTCATACTTAAGGAGATCGCCATGCCGCAATGCCATGTGGAACTTTATTCCTTGAGCACCTGCAGCCATTGCCGGGATACCAAAGATTTATTGAATCAATGCGGCATTAACTATGACTGTGTGGATGTCGATCAGTTGGAGCCGGAAAAACGCCGGACCATCCTGGAAGAAATCAAAAAAATGAACCCTCAATGCACTTTTCCTACGCTGGTTGCGGGCGAAAAAGTCATTATCGGGTTTAACGAAGCTGAAATCAAGGAGGCTCTGGGGATTCCATGAAAGTCGAGGAACTCTATGAAATCTTGAAGAAGGCCCAGGAGCCCAAGGGCTTCTATTTCAATCAAGATAAGGCGCGGGTCTGGCAACTCTTGGAGGGGCTTTTAACCAATAAGGAGCGCTACGGCTATATGTGCTGCCCCTGCCGGCTGGCTGCCAGCAACCGGGAGTGGGACCGGGACATCATCTGCCCCTGTGTTTACCGGGGGCCGGATGTGGCCGAATACGGCAGTTGCTATTGCAACCTCTATGTCTCCAAGGAGTGGAACGCTGAAACCAGTCCCCATGCTTACGTGCCGGAGCGGCGGCCCTTGGAAAAGAGATTCCCGCTGTAAGGTTGCTCAAGGCGCCTTTCCTGATAAAGACACCTGCACAACTCAATGCCAAACGTCCTTAATGACATTGACAAAGCGCTTCGAAATGATAAAATTATCTAGTTAAATGGACCAGGCGCATTATTTTCTCCAGCATCAAAAGGAGCTTCTGAAAGAGGCGACGGTCATCGCCGAGGAGGTGACCTCTGACTTTTTCAAGCTCTCGGGCAGCCATTGGCGCCGGGCCCGTTACGACATCCTGACCCTGGAGGCCCTGCGGGCGGAAGAAATCTCGGAGCACGCCCTGGCCATGGTGGCCAAGTATGACGGGCGCCACCAGGACCGCCTCTTACAGTCTGCAGTCTTCGATTTTTACCGGGTCTGTCTGCAAGACCACAATATTCTTAAAACTCTGAAATGTTGTCATGACTTGCGCCTGTTTCCCCTGCTGCTCTACATCGTCACCCACGAGTTGGTGCATATCGTGCGGTTCAGCCAGTTTTTGGCGCTTTTCGAGACCCCGGAAGAGGGCAAGCAGGAGGAGGAGCGGCGGGTGCATCGCCTGACCCAACAGATCCTGGCGCCCCTTTCGGTTCGGGATTTGCCGCCAGTGATACAATATTATGATGATAAGCTTCAAGGAGGTTTGCAGTATGCCAATTTATGAGTATCAGTGTGCCGCGTGCGGCCAGGTAGTGGAGCGCTGGCAGAAAATTTCCGAGGCTCCCCTGACTGAATGTGCGGCATGCGGCGGTAGTCTTCATAAACTGATCAGTTCCTGCGCCTTTCACCTCAAGGGCAGCGGGTGGTATGTAACGGACTACGCCGGTAAAAACCCCGCCTCCGGGGCCAGTGACAACAACGACGGGGCCAAGGCCGCAAGCAGTTGCAGCGACAGTGGCGACAGTAAACCTGCGGAAGCGACCAAAACCGAGGCCTCTCCTGCGCCTAAGATAAAGTGAGCTACCTGATGATTCTCCCGGTTGGGAGAGAAAGAGAGCAATAGTGGCAGAGATCAAGAGTGCCTTAGAGTTGGCCCTGGAAAAAGCGGAGCATTACGGCCGGGCAAGCCGCGAGGAGATGGCGGCCGCCCAGTATCAGGAACAGGGACGGCACCTGGCGGTCCAGTTCCTTAAAGGGGAAGGGGACTTGGCGGCGGACCTGAAGAATCTTCCCCCTGAGGCCCAGGCTACCGCGCGGCTGGCCGTAAAAGAAGTCTTTTTGCGGAACATCGGCCTGCCTCGGGAAAATACCGTGGACCCCCGCCAGGACCGGGCGCTGGAAGGATTGGTTCTGGTGGCCGGCAACCCAAAGGACATGGCTCGCTTCCAGACTGAACTGGAGCAGCTCCTGCAACAATACATCCAGGTTCGCAACAACGCCTTGCAGCAACTTAAAGGCAGGTTTACCGCCGGCGCCGCGCAGATGCAGCGCAACATGGAAGCCCAATACGGCCAAAACGCCCGCCTCGATGTAGAGAAACTGCCGCAATTTCAGGAAGAGTGGCGCCGGTTTATGGGTCAGCTACAGGACCAAATCGAGCCCATGCTGGCAGGACTCAAGGAGAAGATGCTCCTGGCCTAAAGATTACTCAAAGTTTATAAAAAATCAGGGGCGACCACAGGGTCGCCCTTTTTGCGTCTGGAATATTTATCTCTGCGCCTCTGCGGTTATACCAAGTTGCGTCCATAGAAGTAAAAATAGCTTCGGTTTTGTAGGATCGTACCTGCATGTGCGGCCACCACGAGGGCGGACACATAGGTCCGCCCCTACAAAAACAAAATTACCTGTATGAGCGCAACTTGGTATTAATTATTTTTTTCACCGCAGAGGCGCAGAGAACGCATATGTTCGATCAATTATCAAATCAGACATAAGAGAATGGTCTCGCGGCGTTAACAGGTGAGGTGCAATGCCGCGGCCAGGCGACGCTTGGAGCTCAAGTCGTTGATGACCTGACAGGCTGCCTTGGTGGGGAAAACCATCAGATCCACCCCCTGGTCCCGGAGGTAAGCCGCCAGGGCCGGGTCTACCGCCATGTTTCCGGGATCGCCCTGGCCCACTACCAGCACCTGGGGGGCTGCGGCCAAAGCCTCGGCCACGTCGTCCAGTTGCAGCAAGTGGCCTTCTTGGCGCCACCAGTCACTCTTAATCCGATCCGGCCAAATCAGCACATCGTTCTTAAAAGTCTGCTCGTCTATCCGTATTAGCCCGAATTCATAGAAGTCGATATGCATGCTTTCCTCTGGTGCTTCGGTTTAGGCTGCAAATACTTCCTTGATTGCCGTCCTGCGCCCAGAACCCTTTAGCGGCGTCCTCCGTCAATGTAGGGGTTCCAATAGGGCGGCGTGTACCAGTACTCCAACTCCGGCGGATACCAATCCCGGGGGACAGGATAATAGTACTTTTCCCAAGTGGGGGGTTCTATATACCTGACCTGGCGGGCCTTGAGGAGAAGCACACCATCTTTCGCGCCCTCAACTACTCCGGCCACCACTACCTTGCTCTTGGGAATATACCATGTGGAGTTCAGCCACTTATCACTTTCCACCAGAAAAGTCCCGCCCGAGGCGGCGCCGATGGGATAGAGCCGTTCATCCATCTGCCGCTGGTCTACCTCCAAAAGGCTGCCCTTCTGCCAGGGCTGTACGCTCATAACCAGGCCACCCAAAATGACCAAGCGGCCTTTATACTGCTCCGGGTGCGCGGTTAATTCCGCAAACCCCACCGGGGGAGCGGCCTCCTGCTGCAGGGTAGGGGAGATGGCCGGCACACAGCCCGCCAGAGCCAGGAACAACCCCAGAATCAGCCAGAAAATCTGCATCGCAGGTCTCTCTATCGGTACGGCTACATCTTCTTCTAAAAATATAAGAATCATAATCCTCGTCGCAAGGGATAGCTCTGGCTGCTGATTGTCCGCAGTTATCTTTTAATTTGATATATAATAACCGGATAAATATTCCTGGATAAGAACTAACTAATGGCTGCGGATGATGATTGAATCACGGAGAAAAGTTGAGCCGGAAGCGCGGGTGCGCCTGGAGCGGGTGGCCATTGTCCTGTTTCGGCCCCAGCTACCCGAGAACATTGGCGCTGTGGCCCGGGCCGCCTGCAATATGGGGATCAACCGCCTGGTGCTGGTGCAGCCCTTAGAGCTGCACGCAGAGCGCATGGCCATGATGGCCACCGGACCCTCGGTGCGTCTTCTGGACACCATGGAGGTCCACGACGACCTGGCCGCGGCCCTGGCGCCTTTCCAGTATATTGTGGGCACAACTGCCCGGTTGGGTGGGGTGCGCACCGACTATGCCTCCCCCCGGGAGATGGCTTCCCGGCTGGTTTCAATCTCGGCCGAAAACGAGGTCGCCCTGCTGTTCGGGCCGGAAAATTGGGGCCTCACCAACGAGGAACTGCCTTTCTGCCACGCCCTGGTCACCATCCCCACCGGCGAGTGCTCCTCTTTAAATCTGGCCCAGGCCGTCATGGTTATGGCCTATGAACTGTTCACCGCCGCCAGCCCCAAACCCCATTATGTCCCCCGCCTGGCCAACTCCCAGGAGTTGCAAGTCATGTACACCATGCTCCAGGAGACCTTAGTGAAGATCAACTTCATCAGCCACCAGAACCCGGAGCACTGGATGTTCAACGTGCGCCGCCTCTTTTCCCGCCATGGCCTGAGGGCCGGGGAGGCCCAGGTGATCAAAGGCATCTGCCGCCAGATCGACTGGTATGTGGGCAAGCGGTTGGAAGATATGCAGAAATAGAAAATAATTTGTGATGCCTTCAGCAAACAGACAACCTATGTATCACATTTTAATATCATTAGATATGCTTCCTCTCTTGGCTTTTTCCATGCTGCACCCACAGAACCACATTTTAATATTTAGATCATATCAGTAGTCGGTTGGAATTTTTGAGAAGCTGCGGTTTTGGCAAGCAATGCGCCGGTCCTACCTGCAGCGAGAACCACGATTAAGGGACCGGCTTTGATTCTAAAAGAACCTCCGGGTACTCTGAATACTTGACTCTGCACATTGGAAGCTAGTCGCTATTCTTCCTGTGTATCAATTGAATCTGTTTAAGAAGGTGATTATTTAAAAATATAGTTAACTGCGAGGCGGGTTCCCTCTCCCCATAAAACAACAAGGAGAACAACCATGAAGCACCTAACTGCAAAACACTCTACTTTGCTTACCGCAGTAATGGGACTGGCGCTCATCGTCATTATGATGACCGGAACCGGCTTCGCGCAGCCGGCCGGGGCCGACCCAGCGCTGGTGCGGATCGACAGCGGCCAGGTGCGCGGCACCGCTGCAAACGGGGTGATCGCCTTCAGCTCCGGGAACCCAGCACCAACATTTCCGAGGACTGTCTCTATCTCAACGTGTGGCGTCCGGGGTCTGCCGCGGACAAGCCCTTGCCGGTTTATGGTCTGGATCTATGGCGGCGCGCTCGTCAGAGGCGCTGCTTCCATTTATCCTGGAGAATTTCTCGCCCGGCAGGGTATCGTGGTTGTCAGTTTCAACTATCGCCTTGGCCGCTTTGGATTTTTCGCCCACCCGGCGCTGGCGGCCGAGGCACCTGAGGCGCTACGGGGCAATTACGGTCACATGGACCAGATTGCGGCGCTTCAATGGGTCAAGGGCAATATCGCCGCATTCGGTGGCGATCCGAACAACGTGACCATCGCCGGGGAGTCCGCCGGCGGCGAAAGAGAAGAAGGGCATCATCGTCCCGGCATCATTGCGCACATAGAGCCGCTCCAGTTCTTTGGGCAGCATGCGGTAAGGCTATCGGCCTGGACATAGACCTACAAGGGCAGAAAGCCGCGGCGGGTGGCCTGTACCAACAACCTGGCCTACCGACTCAAGAGCTAAGCTTTTGACCAAAAGCTCCGGCCCGAAGACAAGCTCTTTGGATCAACCGCACCAGGGCCTGGAAGATCATCACGGCCGCCGCGAAGAAGGCCGGCATCGTGAAGCCCATCTACCCTCACCTGCTGCGGCACAGCGACGCCATATAGAGACTGCGGTATTCCTAAAGTCATGATGAAACATGGGCCAGGATGATTTCGCCAAATCCAAACCTCCGGATGAGCCATAGAGGGCATAAACAATGATGCCGTCGTCCCCGAAATAGACAGTGCCATCCGAACCGATGGTCGGCGGGCTGTCTATCGTAACTGCCAAATCCCCGATAACGCCTCTTCAGACTGCCGTTTGGATTAACGGCGTAGAAGTACTTACATACGCGGTACAGGCATTGCGGTATGCATAGAGTTATGATGAAACATGGACCAGGATTTCGCCCGGCCTCCGGATGAGCCATTGAGGGCATAAACAGTGCCGCCGGCGTCCCCGAAGTAGACAGTGCCATCCTTACCGATGTTCGGCGGGTTGCTTATACTACTGCCAAATCCCCGATAACGCCATTTCAGGGTGCCGTTGGGGTTAAGGGCATAGAGGTAGCCATCCCCAGACCCCACATAGATGGTGCCGTCAGCCCCGACGACTGGAAAGCCTACAGAACCCCCGCTCAAATATTTCCACTGCAAGCTGCCGTTTTTGGGGTTAAGGGCATAAAGATGTTTGTCATAAGAGCCTATATAAACAGTGCCCTTCGCTCCTACGGCGGGAGCACTAACATAACCAGGCCCGGCTGAATACTTCCACTTCAAGCTGCCGTTATCGAGGTTAAGGGCATAGAGGGTTCCCATGTCTTGGCCTCCACTTACACCCACATACACGGTACGGTCGTAGCCGATGGCCAGACCTTCGACCCCAGCCGGCCACGGGGTCATATACCGCCACTTCAAGGTGCCGTTTGGCCTAATGGCAATGAGGCAATGGTCGGTACTCGTGCTTGCCTTAACCCCCACTAAGATTATCGCCTGGCTGGGAAGACTATGCGGACCGATAGCTGGAGAGAAGAAAAAAGAAGATTCAAAATTACTTGGATGATATACAAATCTCCACTTCAGTGTGCCGTTAGGGTTCATGGCATAGAAGTATCCGTTACAAGATCCTACGTAGATAGTTCCATCTGAGATAGCCGGGGAAGAACGAATTATGTCACCGGTTGAATACTTCCACTTCAAGGTGCCGTTGGGGTAAAACGCATAAAGATAATGATCCCAAGATGAAACATAGATGGTGCCGTCTTTATCGATGGCCGGGGAGGTGCTCACATAACTTCCAGTTCTATAGCTCCACTTTAGGGTACCATCAGCTAATGCATCTCGCAAGCCGATGAAAGAGCCGAACAGGCTGGAGCCAGGAATAATACCGGAAATCATCGTAGTTAATAAGAGGCAACTTAACAAGGACCATGGTCTAAGTCTTTGGGTCATGTAGAGGGTCTCCTTAATGCCATCAATTAATAAATCTTTAAAAAGATTTTTAAAGATTTTCCATAAACCCTTGGCCGCTTACAAAAAGAGTATTCAGAAATCAGTAAGCTTTCGCTGCCTTCTACCAAAATAGTTTAACTATGCACTTATTGGGAAAATTTATCATATTTTAGAAGTGTTTTCAAGAAGTAATGGACCAAAGGGAGGCAGGGAGATGGGCAAAGAGATAAGCGGGAGTGGGTTTACCAGAGGGCAGAAGTCCCCTTTTTAGGCCTTCACTAGCTGCTATAAATGCGCGATTTAAGCTAAAAATAATAAGTAACTCATATGGTTATCATAAATGGCAGTTCATACCATGGCAATTGTTAAATTTAACCCTCAAGGTCAGATCTAATCTGACCTCGATTCGAAGGTTGTCAGTTCAAATCACCTTTAATTGCATTTTATATCAAGGAGTTAGCCCTAAGGCTTATAGTACATCAGCTGCCGGGCGATGGGGTCCACGGCCTCTTCCAGGGTCTGTTGTTCTTCCGGGGTCATGGGGATAAAGTTTCGGGCCGCGGCGGCCAACTGGCGCACCTGGGCGTCGGAGTCGGCCCCTACCACCGCCAGGCTGACCGGATGGCTCCAGGCATAAGCCAGCAATTCCCCCACAATGGCGTCGGAGTCTTCCGCCAGTTGGGGAAGTTGGCCGCGGCACAAGGTTTTCATGGCAATGACGCCCATTCCCTTGTCCATGGCTTCTCTGGCCAGGGGCAGAAAACTGGCTTGATGCGGTTCCGCCGGGTTAACCGGCAGGAGTATGGTATCAAACTCGTACAGCTTTAAAGCGCGGCGGAGCACCTCAGGATCGTGGTGGCCGGTGATGCCGATGAACCGCACCCAGCCACGGTCCCGGGCATGGTGAAAGGCCTCCAGGGCCCCGCCCTTCGCGCCCAAGTCCTCAACTTCGTCCATGGTGCGGATATCGTGCACCTGCCACAGGTCCAGGTAATCGGTGTCAAGGTTTTTCAGGGTGATGGTCAGGTGAGCCATGGCCTCCTTAAAGGAGCGGCCATGGGATTTGCTGGTCAGAAAGATTTTATCCCGGTGCCCTTTGAGGTTGGGACCCAGGTAGGCCTCGCTGCCGGAGTAGGCCCGGGCCGTCTCGAAGTAATTAATCCCTTCCTCCAGCGCGGCCTCGATCACGGCCGCCGCCTCACGCTCCTGTCCATAGGTGCGCAAGACGCCTTCTCCGCCCAGACCCAAAATCGTGGCGGAGTAACCGGTTTGTCCCAGGGTTCTCTGGGGAATGGTCATTATGCTTCTCCTTGGCGCAGGTCTGGCATTTTCCCACCCGCCTTGACAGGTTGGTGCCGCCTGTTATCTTAATGATAAGATGCAAAAGCCCGATGTAAAGCCCGTTTCACCATATCCGGCGCTGGCCGCAGCCATGCCCAATATCCCAAGGGGCAGCGGCGTCTATCTGTTCAAGGACGCGAACGGTAAGGTGCTTTACGTGGGCAAGGCGGTAAACCTGAAAAACCGCCTGCTCTCTTATCTCAAGACGCCGGAACGACACGATCCCAAGACCGCGCTGATGTTGAAGAAAATGGCGCGGGTGGACGTGATCCTCACCCCCACGGGGCGGGAAGCCCTCATCCTCGAGCGCAACCTTATCAAGGAGCATAGGCCCCGCTACAACGTCATGCTCAGGGATGACAAAAATTATCTCTGCCTGCGCCTGGACCTTAAGGAGAGCTTCCCGGCGCTGCGGTTCGTGCGGCGCTTTAACCCCGACGGGGCCCTCTATTTCGGTCCCTATGCCTCAGCGGGGATGGCCCGGGAGACCTTGAAGGTGATGAAGCAGGCGTTCGGGGTGCGCACCTGCAAGGAGCGGCGCCTGGCGCCCCGTTCCCGCCCTTGTCTGGAATATCAGTTAGCCCATTGCCTGGGGCCTTGCGCCGGGTGTGTCAGCGACGCCGACTACCAGCAAGCGGTGCAGGAAGCCGTGCTCTTCCTCAAGGGGACCGGCAAAGGGCTGCTCAGAAGGCTCAAGGTTCAGATGGAACAGGCCGCCGCCGACCTGGACTTTGAGCGAGCCACGATCCTTAGGGACCGGATTACGGCTATCACCCACACCCTGGAGCGCCAGGACATGGCCCGGCCGAATTTCAAAGACCAGGACGTCCTGGGGCTGGTGGAGGACGCGGGGCAAGCCGCGGTGGTGGTGCTGGTGGTGCGGGCCGGGCTGGTTAGCGGCAGCCGGGAATATTTTTTTTCTGAACTGCCCCTGGACGGCGATCTGCTGGGGGCCTTCCTCAGGCAATATTACGCTGAGGGCCGGCCTTTGCCGGAAGAGCTGCTGTTGCCGGTCGAGGTGCCGGATCACCAGCTTCTTGAGGCCTTGTTCAGTGACGAAAAGGGCTCAAAGGTACGGCTGCTGGTGGCCCCGGGCGGCGAGAAGGCGCGGTTACTGGCCATGGCCGCGGACAATGCCCGAGAGACGCTCAAGCGTCGGACCACACCGCCGGCGCCCAACGTGGCCTTGGGTGATCTGAAAAATCGCCTTAATTTGCCCGAGCCTCCCACGCTTCTAGCGTGCCTGGACATCTCCACGCTCCAGGGAGAGCAGCCGGTGGGAGCGTTGGTGGCTTTCACCGACGGGGTGCCGGATAAGTCCCGCTACCGCCGCTTTAAGATCAGGGAGGTGGCGGGGCAGGACGATTACGCCATGCTGCGGGAGGTGGTGGGCCGCCACTACGGTAAGGAAGGGCAAGAGTTGCCGGACCTGTTGGTGGTGGATGGCGGCCGGGGCCAATTAAACGTGGTGACGCAAAAGCTCAAGGAGATGGGCCTGGCGAAAATTCGGGTGGTAGGCCTGGCCAAGGCCACCGAACAGGACGGCCGTCCGGTGCGGGACCGCCTCTTTCTGCCGGGACGGAAGAACCCTCTGTTTCCTCCGGCCAACGCCCCGGGCTGGCTTCTGCTGCTGAGGCTTCGGGACGAGACCCACCGCTTCGCCATCACCTATCACCGCAAAAGGGCGCGGAAGGAAATGCTGGCCTCGGTTCTGGATGAGGCCCCGGGCATCGGGCCGGTGCGGAAGCGGCGGCTCCTGGAACATTTTCCGAATATTGAGGCCATCAAGAGCGCCAGCGCGGCGGAACTTGCGGGCCTGCCGGGCTTTAATCAAAAGGTCGCGGAGAGCTTAAAAGAGTGGCTGGCAGCAGGGGAGGGGGCGTAGGGGCCGAGCTGTGTGTCAGTCCTGTTACAACCTCGTTTCCAAATATAACTTGGGAACGAGGGAAATAGTTTCCTGAATAAAATTTATCTATCAATTTGCAACCTTACTTAAACTGCCTTTTTCAAAAATGTAGTATATATCTCCTTTATTTTTCATATCAGGAAATTTAAAAGTGGTCTTACCACTTTTTATATCTATCGAGATGTAGTCACTGCCAGTGCCAAATTGATCTGTAACCTTAATAAAATCATCACCCCTTAATAATATAAGTCTAAACCACGCTCGAGTTGCTGAAGATTCTTGAATTAATATTGCTTCGTATTCACCTAAATTATTAAAAAATGTGTGAAAACTGATTATTAATTTATTGTTTTCGTAGATAATTTTATTATTCAATACAACTGAACATTCAAATAGATTGCCTTTAATAAAAGCTACATCACCTAATTTAGTATTAATAATTTTAATATCTTTTTTTCTCTTAATTGCTCCTTGTTCAGGAGCCTCAGGCGCTTTACTTATCTGGCGTCTCTGAAATTTTCTCAGAGCGACCTGGTTGATCCACTCCACCGGCACGGCGAAATTCAGGCTTTGGCTATCCTTCAGGTAGAAGGTGATAATGCCCACCAATTCCCCCTCAGCATTGAACAAGCCGCCGCCACTGGAGCCCTGGGAGATGGCCACCGTGGTCTGGATGAGGGGCGGAGGGCCGCCGCGCAGTTGGGAAACAATCCCTTCGGACAGGGAAAGTTCCAACCCCTGGGGCGCGCCCACGGCATAAACCGGCTCGCCGACCTTGAGCCCGGCCGCTCTTCCCAGTCGGGCCGGTTTGGCTGCCAGGCCTGGGGCGGATAGGAGACAGAGGTCCTTGTCGGGGTCACCCGCTTTCAAGGAGGCCGGCACGCCTTTCTTGCCCTGGCCAACCATGTACCGCCCCCCCGCCTTCGCCACATGGTAGTTGGTGATAACGTCGCCGGACGGCAGCATGACCCCGCTGCCCAGCCCCACCGGTTTACCCTCCTGGTCGTAGGCCTTGACCACTACCACCGAGTCTTTCACCTGCTCGTAAACCTGGCTCGCGGTTAGTGCCAGCGCCGCTTGCGGTAAGGCTGTAAACAAGGCCAGGAGTAGAAACCACAACATCCAGTAAAGCGCCAGCCGTGACCGCATTGCTCTTCTCCCCTTTGGCAGTATATGCACAAAAAAATAAGGTGGGCAATGCCCACCCTACATTTTTCTGCGTCCTCTGTGTCTCTGCAATTATAAGGTTCGGTTACGCGCCATAGCCGCCATCGACGTCCAGCACGGCGCCGGTGATATAGGACGCCCCTGGGCTGGCGAGAAAAACAATCGCCGCGGCAATCTCCTCGGGCCGCCCATAGCGACCGAGTGCTACAGTCGCGTGGAGACCATCTGCAAGGGGGCCACTAACGGGGGCCATATCGGTGTCGACGGGGCCGGGCGCCACGACGTTGACGGTAATGTTTCTCAGCGCCAGGTCTCGCGCCGCGCCTTTGCTGTAACCAATAATGGCGGCCTTGGTCGCCGCGTAGTCGGCCACACCGGGAAAGCCCGCGCGTGTGGCTGCGATCGAGCTGATCGAGATGATCCGGCCACCTGCCCCCATAACCCTCGCCGCGGCCCGGATGGCAGCTACCACGCCGCCGACATTGACCGCAAGTTGGTGATCGAATTTGGCGAGGTCGTTCTCCGGATTATCGATCGCGCCAGTGACCGCGACGCCAGCGTTGTTGACGAGGATGTCGAGGCGACCAAACCGTTCAACGACCGCTTTGACCAAGCCCTCGACCTGAGCGGGATCGGCCTGGTCAGCCTTAAAGGCCCCGGCGCGGACGCCTTTGCTTTCGAGCTCCCGGACGAGAGCCTCAGCCAAGGCGCCCGAGGCCACGTAGCTGATGGCGACGTCGGCGCCGTCGTCGGCGAGCGCCTGCGCCGTGGCCGCGCCGATGCCCCGCGAGCCGCCGGTAACCAGAGCAACTTTGCCGGTGAGTTTCTTGGACATGGTTTGGTTCCTTTATGCCGTCTAGTGCTTGACGTTCTTGTGGAGGAAGTTTCGCATCAGGTCGGCGATCTGGTCGCCGTCCTCCTCAAGCGCAAAGTGTCCGGTGTCAAATAGGTGAAACTCCAGATTCTTCAAGTCTCTCTTATAAGGCTCAGCGCCGGCCGCGGGGAAGATCTGGTCATTCTTGCCCCAGACGATGAGCATCGGCGGCTGGTACTGGCGGAAGCAGGCTTGCCATTTCGGGTAGAGCGGCGGGTTGCTGCCATAGCTGTAGAACAGCGCGAGCTGGATCTCGGCGTTCCCCGGGCGGTCGAGCAACGGCTGGTCGACGTTCCAGGTGTCGGGGCTGATCGCCTCCTTGTCCCGGACGCCGTCGGTATATTGCCAGATGGTGGCGGCGCGGGTGAGAAGGCCGCGCAGAGGCTCCTCGCGCTCCGCCGTCTTTTCCTTCCAGTAAGCCTTGATCGGCTTCCAAAAGTCGTTGTCGATGCCCTCGTCGTAGGCGTTGCCGTTCTGCACGACGAGCGCCTGCACGCGCTCCGGGGTCTTGACAGCCAGGCGGTAGCCGACGGGTGCACCGTAGTCCATAACATACAAGGTGTACTTTTTTAGCCCGACCTTCTCTGTGAACTTTTCGATCACCTCGGCCAGGTGGTCGAAGGTGTACTCGAACTGGTCGACGGTCGGCATCGAGCTGTTCCCGTACCCGGGGTAATCCGGGGCCACTAGATGAAACTCATCGGCCAGCGCCGCGATCAGGTTGCGGAACATGTGTGAACTGGTCGGGAAGCCGTGGAGCAGGAGCACGACGGGGGCGTCCTTAGGCCCGGCCTCGCGATAGAAGATATCCAGGCCGTCGATTTTCACGGTCCGATAGGCCACTTTGGCTACCGTTGGCTTCATGGACAAGGGCTCATTCTTTAGGGTCATAATTGAAATCTCCTTCAGTTAGCCCGTGAAATTCATTGGGTAGATAGTGGTTTTACAACCTCGTTCCCAAGACTGGCTCGGGAACGAGGCAAACCTGAGTTCGTCCCGAGATCAGGTAATCTTGATCGCCTTGGCATTTTCCCAGAGGCCGTGAATATTGCAGAGCGAGGTGGCAACGAGGACTCCCGGCTTGTTGATTTTCAGCGCGATAGTGGCGCCATGATGGGTATATACCGGACCCTTATTCGCTCCCTCCACCGCTTCCCCGTGGGCGGTAAATTCACAATTCGCCACCTGGTAGGAAAACTTGTCACCTTCGGGTTTAAAAAAGACCTGAATCCATCTGATGTGATGCTCCGTAGTGTTGGGATGAGCAACTTCTTTGCCGAGGGTCACCTTGACTTCGAACATCTCGTCGGCTTTCACTGCGTCCGGGCACTCGATAACCGGCACGTGTTTTTCAATCTGCCAATCTGCGGTTTGGTATAATTCTCCGATTTTCATGCTTTATTCTCCTTGTCTGGTATTGAAGGCACTGGCTTTCAGAAGCCCGCCAACCGAAACGTAAAAGCAATTCGCTGGGGCGCGGTAAATTGAACCATAGTGTTTGCCATAAATTTATGCCGCTGGCTGATTTTTAATCCCCCTAAATCCCCCTTTTTAAAAGGTGGACTTTATAAGTAATTCCTTATAGTTCCCCCCTTTAACAAAGGGGGGTTAGGGGGGATTTGGGTGTTAAAGTATCTCCTGATTACGGAAAAAACTTTTGGCAAACGCTATAACTTAGCCAATTATCTCCTTGCTCCCCTATCCCTTACGCGGGGGGTGGGTCGGGGTGCGCGTGCGGGGTGCCGAGGTAGGGGAAGCCCTTGAGGAGGTCGGTGTGGGGCTTCAGCCCGTCGGGCGGGATCTTGCCCTTGGAGAGCATGGCCAGGCGGTGCGCGACGATGTGGTCGGTGAGCAGGCGGCCGTTTGGATATCCGCCTGGTTTGGCGGGGTCGAAGCTCAACATGTCGGGCGAAATGCCCTCGGCATCGATCACGGCTATAGCCTCTTCCCTGGAGTAGCCCCCGACGTGCTCTAAAGAGTGGATGAGATGGTCTAGGAAGAGCTCCCGGTCCTGAGCCGGCTCGCTCCGGTTGAATATCGGTTTGACCTCGTCGGTGAAGAAGAAGTTCGCAAAGGTCGGGTTACCGGAGCGATCGACGGGAACAAGCTTGCCGCCCCGGCGGATGCTTACCCGCCCCCAGATGCGCACCGCCGGGTTGGCGCCGAGCATTTGCGTCGGCAGCTCAAAGGCCATGCTGAAAACGTTATAGTTCGCAAAAAGGTCTTTCCCGGTCCACCGGCTCGGGTCCGGCGTGCCCTCGAGGTTGGTGAAGTTTGTGAAGTTGTTGCCGTCCTGGTAGTGGAACATCCTCAGGATGCCGGCGAAATCGATGAAGAAGGCGTCGCTGCGCAGTCCGAGGAAACAGGTGTAGGGGCCCGACGTGTGGATATGCGGTTCGGGCCCGAAAGACACCTCGACGTCTTTGAAGATCACCTCTCCGGCAGGCTCAGCCTGACGAGCGTCGGAACCGGTGGCCAGGTAGACGGTGGCCTGCTGCCGCCCATCGCGCGGCTTGGAGAACACCAGGATGAAGGCGAGCTCGGTTTCGGCGTCACCGTTGTTATCGATATTGATCCGGTAGACGGCGTCGGGATGGAATTCAGCCCCCTGGACGAACGAATTGCAGTTGAGGATTATTACGGAGCGCGATGCGTCCGCCGGTGCCTGAAAGGCGTAGAGATCGGTGAGATCGAGTCGAGTGTCCCCTTCGGGGGGACCAAGCTTCAGGCCAGTGAAGTGGTTCGACATGGCGTTCTCCTTACGGTAATATAGCGTGTAAAAGTTCTTTAGAGCAAAAGGTAGTGGCGGCCCGTTCTTCTGTCAAGAGACGGGGGCAGGACATAAGGTAAAAGAGGGAGAGGTGCGCAAAAGGCGCTCCAGGCGCTCTCCCCACCAGGCATTATCTTAAGAGAATAACCAAAGGGGCGACCCAACGGGTCGCCCCTACATGTTGTTCAATTTTTTAACCTGCGAGGTGGGAAAAGAATTGGGGGGCCAAACCTGCTAATAGCCGATAATCATTATTTCCTAGATTTAAGGGCGCCTATTGACTAGGGTTTACTAAATAATTATTTTGAAGGATATTTTTTACTAATATAAGGGGGACTTATGCTAGTTAATTGGACTAATTTAAATGGAACCCTGACGAGCGATCCAGCCGTTATTCGGATTGACGATGTTGTCACACCTACCAGAAGCCGTCTTGAGGTGTTTGTTCGTGGCGCCGACAACGGTTTGTATAACATTCGACGTCCCGGAGTGTCAACGCCGTGGGAAGCCTGGAAACAGTTAGGCCTGTCTGCTGTCGGGGGGCCGATGCTTGCCGGGAAGCCGACGGTTGCTCTCAATCTAGATGAACGCCTTGAGGTATTTTGGCGAGGGGTCGACAATGTGCTTTACCACATCGTAGAAACCGCCCCGAATAGTAATGCGTATTCAACGCCGGCGCCGCTTGGGGTTTTTATCCAGAGTGATCCCGTTGCGATCCAAGATTCTGCCGGGCGCATTGTAGTATTTTATCTTCGCGCTGGAAACAGATGTGAATACGTCAGGCAGGAAGCGGCCAACACAGGCCCATATAGTAGACGTACCCTCGGTGGAATTCATACCAGCAATCTGGCGGTGGAGCTGAATGGTGGTGCAATCAATCACCTTGAGGTTTTCGCAGTCGGGACCGATAACGCTATGTGGCACATCTGGCAAACCGCCTCATTTAGCAATGGCACAACAAGCGGAGACTCCTGGTCGGATTGGGAGTCTTTGGGTGGAAATCACACCAGTGATCCCTCGGTTGTCAGGAATTTAGACGGACGCCTGGAAGTATTTGCGCTGGGCACCAATTATAATGTGTACCACATGTGGCAGCCTGCGCCTGCCAGCGGCCCCTGGTCAGCTTGGGAAAACCTACCGGCGGGTCCTTTCACCAGCAGTCCAGTGGCTATTCGAGATCAATTCGGAACCCTCCAGGTATTCGTAGTCGATATCAGTGGAAATGTTGTTAGCAGAATACAGCGGGATCAGGCAAGTAACTGGGGGCCGAGGGATCCGGATACTGGGCCTGGGGCTGTTACCCTTGGGGAGCCATGGACCGGAAAAGTGAACCCAATTTTGGCTTCTAGAGCCCTGGGACCACTTGAAGTCTTTATCCGAGGGCCGGTAAATAATCTTGCTGTGGGGGTAGTGCCTGTGCCTTAGGGAAGAGCGCAAGAAAAGGGTCTTGGGCCTTGAACTATTTGCTTAAAATCATGTCTTTAATGCCGGGGTTCCGATGAGGCGTTTTGGGCCTCGATCTGGGCTTGGGTCAGGCCGAAGCGGCGGTCCCGGTTCCGGTAGGATTCCAGGGCCTTCTTGAACTCGTCTTCCCGGAAGTCGGGCCACAGGGTCTCGGTGACATAGAGTTCGGTGTAGGCCGACTGCCAGAGGAGAAAGTTGCTCAAACGGTATTCGCCGCTGGTGCGGATGAGGAGGTCCGGGTCGGGCATCCCGGCAGTATAGAGGTAGCAGGAGAATAGGGCGGCGTCGATGTCTTCGGGCTTGAGGCGTCCGGCCACCAGGTCTTGGGCCAGGGTCTTGACGGCATGGAGGATTTCGCTGCGCCCACCGTAGCTCACGGCCAGGGTCAGGACCATCTTGGCGCCGTGGGCGGTGGCCGCGATGGTCTGTTCCAGGTCCCGCAGGACCTTATCCGGCAATTGCTTCAGGTTGCCGATGGCCTTGAGGGCAATCTGGTTGTCCCGCATCTCAGCCAGTTCCCGGCGTAGATAGGTCCGCATCAAGGCCATCAAGACCCGGATTTCCATGGCGGGGCGCTGCCAGTTTTCTTCGGAGAAGGCAAACAGGGTGAGATAAGAAATGCCCAGATTGCGGGCCAGGCGGGTCACCACCCGGACCGATTCCATACCGGCCACGTGACCCCTGACCCGCATCAAGCCGCGGCGCTGGGCCCAGCGGCCATTGCCATCCATGATGATGGCCACGTGACGGGGGAGGTTGCCGGGGCTTAGAGGGTTGGAATTCTTACTCAACGCTGCTCTCCGGCCCTTTAAAAGGACATGATCTCCTTTTCTTTGTCGGCTCCCTGGGCTTCCGCTTTCCTGATATATTCGTCGGTGATTTTCTGGACCTCTTCGGTGCCGCGGTGAGCGTCATCCTCGGCCAGGAGCTTTTCCTTCTTCATATCCTTGAAATCCTCGTTGGCTTCCCGGCGGACGTTGCGCAAGGCCACCTTGGCCTCTTCCTCCATCTTCTTCACCATTTTCGCCAGTTCCTTCCGGCGTTCGGTGGTGAGGGCGGGAATGGGCAGGCGGATGATCTTGCCGTCGTTGGCGGGGTTCAGGCCCAGGTCGGATTTGAGGATGGCTTTTTCGATATCTCCCATGACGGAGGTATCCCAGGGCTGGATGGTGAGCAGCCGACTCTCCGGGGCCGCCAGGGAAGCCACCTGGGCCAGGGGCATGGAAGTTCCGTAGCAGTCTACCTTGATGCCTTCCAGCAGGGCCACGGAGGCCCGGCCGGTACGCACCCGGGAGAGGTCCCGGGCCATGACTTCAAGGACCTTGTCCATCTTACGCTTGGTTTCGGCAAGAACCTCATCTTTCATCGGGGCGCTTCTCCACAATGGTGCCCAAGCCTTCTCCGAGCACCACTTTTCTCATATTTCCCGGCTCCAGCATTTTGAAGACGATGATCGGGATATTCTGCTCCATGGCCATGGTGATGGCGGTGCTGTCCATAACCCGGAGGGATTTTTCCAGAACGTCGAAATAGGTGAGGCGAGGGATCATTTTCGCCTGGGGGTCTTTTTCCGGGTCGGCGTCATAGATGCCCGCCACGCGGGTGCCTTTCAGGATGGCATGGGCCCCGATCTCGGTGGCTCGGAGGGCTGCGGCGGTATCCGTGGTGAAATACGGGCTGCCGGTGCCGGCCCCGAACACCACGATGCGGCCTTTTTCCAAGTGCCGCATGGCCCGGCGGCGAATATAGGGCTCAGCCACCTCGTTCATGGTGATGGCGCTCATCACCCGGGTGGTTATGCCGCTTTTTTCCAGGGCGTCTTGCAGCGCCAGGGCATTGATGACCGTAGCCAGCATACCCATATTATCGGCTACGGCCCGGTCGATCCCCTGGGTGCTGGCCTCCAGCCCCCGGAAGATATTGCCGCCGCCCACTACCACGCCGACTTCCACGCCCAGATCCACCACCGCTTTAATCTCCTGGGCGATGGCCTTAAGGGTGGCGGGGTCCAGGCCGAATTTCTTCTCCCCGGCCAGGCTCTCGCCGCTCACTTTGAGGAGGATACGGCGATATTTAACGGTCTCCGGCGGCATGGGGCACCTCTTATACCGTTTGTCAAAAGTGTAATTTGGGGCGCAGGCTAAAGCCTGCGCCTGCACAGGCGAGACGCCTGTGCCACCATTCTACTCGGCGCCCACCTGGTAGCGGGTGAAGCGTTTGATTTTAAGGTCCTTGCCGCCCAGCTTGGCGCCCACTTCTTTGAGGAACTGGGTCACGGTGAGGTCGGGGTTCTTCACGAAGGTTTGCTCCGCCAGGCAGACTTCTTTATAGAATTTCTCCAAGCGGCCCACCACCATCTTCTCGATGATATTTTCGGGCTTGCCGCTGTCTTTGGCCTGGGCTTCGTAAATGGCCTTTTCCTTGGCGATGAGTTCCGGCGAGATTTCTTCCCGGCCCACGGCCACCGGTGAGGTGGCGGCCACCTGCATAGCCAGATCCTTGGCCGCGGCTTGAGCCTCGGGCGCGGTGGTGCCGCCGCTCAACTCCAGCATGACGCCGATTTTGCTGCCATGGTGGATGTACGCGACCACCAGATCACCCTGATAGCGGGTAAAGTGCCGAATCCGGATGGCCTCCCCGGTCTTGGCGATGGTCTCGTTGAGGTAATCGGTCACCGAAAGCTTGGGATCATGGGGGCAGGGCTGGGTCAACAGCTCGTCCACGGTCTGAAGCGCCACTGCGGCCAGGTGCTCGGTCAACCTGGCGCCCAATTCACAAAAAGCCGGGGTCTTGGCGACAAAATCCGTTTCGCAGTTGACCTCCATCAGGGTGCCGGACTTATGATCCGGGGAGATGGCAGCCCAGATGGCGCCCTCGGAGGTAGTCCGGTCGGCCCGTTTGGAAGCCACGGCCAGACCCTTCTGGCGCAGGTAGGCCACCGCCGCCTCCAGGTCACCGCCGGTTTCTTTCAAAGCCTTTTTGCAATCCATCATCCCCGCGTCGGTCTTGGCGCGCAGGGTTTTTACCAGTTCAGCTGTAATTTCCAACGTCGTGCCTCCTTAATCCCCCTAAATCACGTTAGCCCATGAGGGACTGAAGTTTCCAACCTTTAAAGAAGGCGGATTCAACAGACGCCCCCCTTGTGGAAAGGGGGGTTGGGGGAATTTCTCTGCCGATCTTGTCCCTCGACAGGTGAATTTTATATTCATCGCCAAAAGTTTTTTCTTATTAACCCCTCACCCTGACCCACAAGGGGAGAGGGGAATAAGAGGAAATAACTTCTGGCAATCGTTATATATGTCGAAGTGCGGGCTAGGCTTCCGGCGCCTCGGCTACTTCCGGGGCCGGGGCTGCTTCGGCCGGCATCTCGGCCTCCGCTTCGGCCAACTCCTTGTCGGTGATGGCCTGGCGGCGTTCCTCGGCCAGCTTCTTGCCCTCCAACGCCGCATCGGCTACCCGGGAGGTGAGCAGACGAATGGCGCGGATGGCGTCGTCGTTACCCGGAATGGGATAATCGATTTCCGTGGGGTCGCAGTTGCTGTCCACGATGGCCAAGAGCGAGACGCCCGTTTTGCGGCCTTCCGCCACCGCGATGTCTTCCTTGCGGGGGTCCACAACATAGACGATATCCGGCAGGCGGCCCATATTTTTGATGCCGCCCAGGGAACGTTCCAGCTTGGCGGCCTTCTTTTCCATCACGAGGACTTCTTTCTTGGGGAAGCGCTTTAAGGTCCCATCTTCTTTCATGGCCTCGAACTCTTTAAGGCGGGCGATGGAACGGCTGATGGTCTGAAAGTTGGTGAGCATGCCCCCGAGCCAACGATGGTTAACATAGAACATGCCGCAGCGCGTCGCCTCTTCCTTGATGGCGTCCTGGGCCTGTTTCTTGGTGCCCACGAACAAGACGATGCCGCCGTTGGCGACGGTTTCGATCACGTAATTGTAGGCGACTTTAAAAAACTGGACGGTTTTTTGCAGGTCGATGATGTGGATGCCGTTCCGGGCGCCGAAGATGTAAGGACCCATCTTGGGGTTCCAGCGGCGGGTCTGGTGGCCGAAGTGGACCCCGGCTTCCAGCAATTCCTTCATGGTGACGTATGACATACTTCCTCCTGGTTTGGTCCGCCGCACCGTGGCCAGCGGGGCCACCGGCCAATTATGGTCGGCACCAGCCCGCCCTCACCGTGCGTGAGAATTTTTCAAATCATATTTTTATAACAAAATAGTCGAATTTTGACAAGGGTTTTTGGGAGGAATTCGAATTGGCAAGGTTATGAAAGGTAGGGCCATATCAGTCCAGCGATAGATCTGGAGCAAGTTTCGAAGTATCTGGCTGGCTTGACATTCGAGTTATAGCTCTTAACTTTATTGAAAAAATTTGGAAGTAATGCTGTTATTCTGCGTTGATAAACTCATCTAAGACGGATAAGTTGCATGAATGCAGTGCAGACGCGTTTGAAGGCCCAGAGAACCTTTATGGACGTACGTAGAAAAAGACATATACAAAAGGAGGGAAAACATGAAATTCATCCACATCAGTGATCTTCATTTTCATCGGGATGAAAGAGACAATGAAGATGCAATAATTCTGCTTCAATTTATTAAGCAACATTACCCGGAACATAAACTCATTGTAACGGGTGATATTTCCGACGATGGCCATGAGGAACAATTTGACCGGGCTTATGAAGCCTTGGAACCTTTTAAAGATGATATCTTTATCGCCCCCGGAAACCATGATTTTGGGGCAGCAGGGAATTTCTATAGTAGAGAGCGGGCAGAGCGGTTTGACGAGATGCTTAGCCTCCCTTTACAACAAGGCGGAACCTTTACAGGAGACCTCACACCAGTAGTCAATTTTATCACGGATGAACACGATAAAATAATGCTGATCGCCCTGGACAGCAACCTGGAGACTGACCACCCTTTTGATTTTGCTTGTGGTGAGGTAGGAGAGAGGCAACTGTCCTTTTTGAATACAATTCTCCTGGACCCATTTCTGTCTGATAGGACAAAAATCTTGTTTTTCCATCACCATCCGTTCATACATAATGACCCTTTTTTGGAATTAAAAGATGCGCGGGAATTGATCCGCACTATCTATCAAAGGGTTGATATTGTATGTTTCGGCCACAAACATGCTTCAGAATTATGGAAAAACATTAATGGCATACAATATTTCTTAGCTTCAGACAATTCACCCGGCAAAGATTGGGCTAGGGAAATCGATATTACGCAAGGGGTTATAACCGTAAAAGACATCCCAATTAGCTCAACTGCAGCATAAAATAGGCTACGTAGGCGCTCTCGCATGAGGTTCAATGAGCTGAGGGTGGCTATCATACAGGAGATTTGCGCCGAGGTCTCAAGTGGCGCATCAGGGTTTAAGCGGCGGGTCAGTTGCACTCGCGGGTTTTTTCCCAAACAGCCAACCAGTGATAAAAGTCAAAAAGGTGCCTATCAACAAAAGCCAGGTCCAGCCCAGCGGGACTATGGCTTTCTCGGAAAGAATCAACAGCACCAGCATACCCAGGGCGGAGGCAGTCATGGCGACGACATTGATCCGGTTGCAGCGCCTTGTGGTCAAAAGGCCCAGAAGAAAAACTCCCAGCAGAGAGCCGTAGGTGACCCCGCCGATTTTAAAGGCGAGCCAGAGAAATTTCTCAAAATAGCTGAAAAAGTAGGCGATGAACCCTAAGATAATGCCGAAAACAACCACGCAGAGCCGGGAAATTAAGAGATAGTGGCGTTCAGTTCCCGACTTATTAATCACCGGGCGATAGATGTCCGTGACAAATGAAGAGGTCAGGGAACCTAAGGGTGAGTCAATGCTCGCCATGACAATGGCTGCGAGCATCAGCCCGCGCATCACAGGGGGCATGGTCTGCTCGATAAAATGGGGAAAAATTTTGTCCAATTTGCCCGGTAGAGCCAGCCCGGGATGCTGAACATAGAAGGCGTAAAGGCAAGCGCCAATAAACAGGAAGAGCATCATTACCAGAAAGGAGCCGATGGGGGTCATAAGCATGGTTTTTTGGCTGGCTTTTCTGGTTTCCACGGTGAGAAGCCGCTGCATAATCTCCTGATCAGTCCCAAAGGCCGCCATTGAGCCAAAAAACCCGTTCAAAGTTGCCAGCACCAAGAGATTGGGGTCCGTGAACAGGCTCTTCAAAAATACCGGCAGTCCGGCTTCCGCCAGGGAGGGGCCCCAGTTGAAGATTTTCAGTTTTCCGGCGCTGCCGGCAATGGCGACTACGGCCGCGGCGCCGCCGTCAATGTGAGTGAGCAGGAAGGCGATCGCGACTACTCCCGCAACGGTGAAGGTCAGGGCTTGCACCACATTGGTCCAGACTACCGCCTTGATCCCGCCCCAGGCGATATAGAGAATGCAGATGACGGAAAAAAGCAGGATAGTCGGCATGATGGACCAGCCGATTAGGATGCTGACCGCCAAACAAGCGACCATAAGCCGCACACCGGAAGCCAACAGACGCGTGATGAAAAACAGGATCGAGCCGGCGATTTGGGTTGCCGGTCCGAAGCGATAATTTAAAAATTCATAGATGGAGGTGCAGTTATAGCGGTAAAAAGCCGGGATAAACAGAAAGGCGATGACGATCCGGGCCAGAAAAGAGCCGATAAAAAACTGGGCATATTCCCAGTTTTCCATGTAAGCGACCGCGGGGACCGCAATGAGGGTGATTGCGCTGATTTCGGTGGCAACAAAGGAAAGGCAGGCCGCCCACCAGGGGATGGTTCTGCCGCCCAGGAAAAAGTCATTGGTGGATTTTTCTTCTCTGCCACAATAAAGGCCGACAAAAATCAACAGCACCAGCAGCGCGGAAAGAACAGAGTAATCCTGCCAGGTTAAACTGCTGCCGCTTACAAAAAAGGTTTGAATTTCCATAAAGATCCAGGCTATCGTATCAAAAAATTATTTGCATGGTTAAAATGAAAGTACCATGAAATTAGAAGAATTAGTGGGTGAACGTCTGGTCATCGGCATTCCCGGAACCGAAATCACACCTGAGATTGTCCGTCAATTTCAGGAGTTGCATGCGGGCGGGCTAATTCTCTATCGGAGAAATTTTAACTCCCCCCAGCAGCTCAAAAAGCTGATTGGTGATCTGGAAGAGGCTCTGGGCCGAAGGTTGCTCGTGACCGTGGACCATGAAGGCGGGCGGGTCATCATGTTCAGGGACGGCATTACCGTGTTCCCGGATAATCTGGCGGTGGGCGGCGCAGGCAAAGTTGACTATGCCAGACAGCAGGGCGAAATCGAGGCCAAAGAGCTGAGAAGACTGGGGGTGGATGTGAATCTGGCGCCGGTACTGGATGTTTTGACCGACGCCTACAGCCCGAATATCGGCATACGGTCCTACGGCAAGGAGTGGCGAATGGTGGCAGAGCTGGGCGCGGCGCGGATTGCCGCCATGCAACAGGGGCGACTCTCAGCCTGCGCCAAGCATTTTCCCGGCAAGGGTCATGCACCCGTGGATGCCCATCTGGAGTTGCCGGTCATCAATTCCACCTGGCAAGAGATGGAAGCGCTCCATCTTAAACCTTTCGTAAAAGCGATTGATATCGGGATTGATCTGGTTATGTCGTCGCATCCTTACTACCCCAAACTTGATCCTTATCCAAAAATGATCGCCACTTTTTCCAGGAGAATTATTTACGATTACCTGAGAAGCGAGCTAGGTTTTAAGGGTGTCATAACCAGCGACGATCTGGAGATGGGCGCGGTCAAGGTGCTCTGCCCTATCGGGGAAGCAGGGATTTTAGCCGCGAAGGCGGGACATGATCTGCTCTTGGTCTGTCATACCCCTCAGGGTCAGAAAGAAGTTTACGAAAAACTTCTGGAGGCCTATAAGGGTCAGCTTCTATCCCTGCAAGAACTGGAGGCGAGCGTCGACCGGATCCGGAGATTGAAGTCAAAGAGAAAACAAAGATTTGCGGGAGGAGAACCCGGCGCCGAACCGGCAGGGGCCGGCCTGGCGGCGCAAATCTGCCGTGAAACCGTGGTGGTTCTGCAAGATGAGAGAAAATTACTGCCGCTTAAGAGCGGCGAAAAAAGTATCGGGGTTATCTTTCCGCAATTTTCCCGGCTCGATGCCAACGTCATGATTGAAAAGGAAGTCTTAGATGAGCAAGAGTTCATGCGGAGAGAGTTTCAGAAGTTTGGTTGTGCTCCCGAGATTCAACTGGTCTCCTTTGAGCCGACGGAGGCAGAAATTCAGCAGGCCGTGACCCTGGCAAAGCACTCAGACCTGACCATCCTCTTCTGTTTTGATGCGCATCTCTATCCCGACAATAAATATCTGCTGGACGCGATCCAGGCTGCCGCCAAAGACTTGGTGGTTGACCTTTTGCGCGACCCTGATGATGCGGAATTTATAAGGAAAGATGCAGCCTGCCTGACCGATTTCGGCTGGCGAGCCTGCCAGATCAAGGCTGCCATTGAAAAAATGTGCTCTTCTCCTCTTCTTTGAGGGGGGAGGGCGGGAGCCTGGAAGCTAGGTACTGAAGGCTTGGCACACACTTGCAAGCGCTTAGTTAGTCAAGGTTTGGCCGGTTCGAGATAAAGTGCGCTCTTTTGTGGCTGCGCAGAACCTGGCGGCAGTCTCTAAAAAGTAAGTCGGTCCTAGCGGATTGTTTAAAATCATTGGCCTGGGGCTTCCTTTACAAACTCAGCAACCCAGTTTTTGACAATCAAGAAAGGATACTTTTCAAGAATGCCAAAATGCGGTAGGTTTTTAACCTTGAATTTTGTAAAAATCGGAGATGAAATCCCACAAAGAAACTTTGTGACATTTAATATTGAGTGATGCTCTCCCATAAGTTCATTAAATCCTTTGGTAAGGTTGCCAAAGTTGAACGAGTCAAAAGCCTTTAATTTAGTTGTATATTGAATAACAGCTTTACCATTTTTACAAAATGAACAATGTCCGCAGCGCTCTTTATCAATAAGTTCACCAAAGTATAGGGCAAGCCGTTTGCTGATACAAGAGGAACTTTCGAAAAAAATAAGCATATTATGAATTCTTTGGATCTCATGGTGTTCCTTATTTTCGAAGAGATCGCATAACGTTCTGCACACCTCATCTATATGAAAATCGCGAGCTATGATCTCGTAGATTTCTATTGCTTGTCTGGAGTGAAGATCAATCCAGCCTTTTTCATTGAAATACTCTAATGCAGTAATAACGCGTTGTCGATCTGCCGTATCATAATTTTGGATGATTTTCGGTATATTAACATAGGTCCAAAGCTTTTTTGTAATAGAATTATTGAGAATAACCCTAACAAAATCTTGCTTTTCTCCCTGAAACTTATCTATTATAACTGAAGGGTCAGTCTGATATTTGAAGCTGTATTCGTCAAAGCGGGTGTATTTGGGACGGATAATACCAGCCATATCGAGATAAACAAGTAAGGTCTTGAGTGGAAGAATCCTAATATTCAACTCATTAGAAAGTGCGGTTATTTTAGTTTCCCAGATATTACCTTGGTGATATTGTATTTTTTGTAGTAATTTATGAACCGCCTGCGCTTCCGGCGTATCGCCATAAATAAAATTCTCCAATACGCTAATATTATCTCTATTTACCATAACTTCGCAAAATGCGGATTTATCGTCCCTGCCTGAACGTCCGATTTCTTGACTATAATTTTCAATTGATTTCGGTAAATCATAATGAATGACTCGCCGGATATCCTTCTTATCTATTCCCATTCCAAAAGCAATAGTTGCAACTACGCAATCCAGTTTTCCAGCTAAAAATTCATTCTGGATCCGTTCCCTTGCCTCAGTGGGCATTCCAGCGTGATATGGAAAAGCATTAATGCCATTTGCCCGCAGAAAATCTGCAACATGTTCAGCAGTTTTTTGCAGAGTTACATAAACTATCGTCGGGGCCTTTTGATCTTCGTGAATTCGTTGCAAAAGATGTGTATCCTTTTGAGATTCTATAGTTGGCGTAACCTGTAAGAAAAGGTTGTGACGATAAAATCCGGTAACAATGATATTTTTTCTAGGAATTTTGAATTTAGAACACATGTCGTCAATAACCTGCTCTGTTGCAGTCGCAGTTAATAATAGGACCTGTCCAATATTAAATTCTTTCTGATGCATAGGTAACTTTAAATATTCAGGACGAAAATTGTGTCCCCATTCTGAAATGCAATGGGCTTCATCAACGACAAGTAGCGATATCTTCATTCTTTGCAGATGGGAACGAAAACGTTCATTTTTGAAACGTTCAGCTGAAATCATCAGTATTTTTAATTCGCCGTTGTTAGCTCTTTCAAAAATGAGATCAGAATCATTCTTACTAAGGGTGGAATCAAGGCGCGCAGCAGGAATTTTATTGATCACTAAAAAGTCTATTTGATCTTTCATAAGAGCGAGTAATGGAGAAACCACTAAGGTCAGATGAGGTAGGATCATTGCGGGGAGTTGATAGCAGAGGGATTTTCCAGCGCCGGTTGGAAAAATTGCCGCAGCGGATTGTTGGGCTACTATTTTGGAAATGACTTCTCTTTGCCCAGTTTTAAACGAATTGAATCCGAAATATTTCTGTAATTCCTTTTCCAGCATGGTCACTCCAGTTTAAGCTCGCGTTAAATTGTCATCATTTTTTGCGGAATATAATTCGAAATACATTTATCATCTTTGTCGACCGTACCGATAATAAAATCAATCAAATTATAGCAATCTTGGTTTCCAGTCCGATATTTATTCTGTGAATCAAGAAGCAACCGAAAAGCGGTGCTATCCTCTAAAAGGTGTGATGGAGGGCGGTACGGTGTCGGCGGCTTCCTGGTCTGTCGGCGTAAAGCCAAAGTGGCGCAGGTCCGGGTTTCGCCAGAGGATCACCCCGGCCACCAGCGCGGCAATGACGGCTCCACCGGCAATGGTGGGGCCGGCCCCCACAAAGTGGGCCGCACCACCGTATGCAATACTGCCGATGGGTGCGAAGCCCATGACGATGAGTCCGAAGAGGCTCATGAGACGGCCGCGCAGCTCATCCGGCACATTGAGTTGCAGAAGGCTGTTGCCGGTGGAAAGTTGGGTCACCATGCCGAACCCGGACAGAGCGATGCAGCCCAGGGCCGCGTAATAGTTGCGGCAAAGGCCCAGGCCCAGGAGCCCCAAGAGAAACAAGCCCTGGCCCGCCAGAAAGGAGGGCATGGGGGGGCGCCGTTGCAGGCGCCGGGCCAGGGTGAGGCCGCCCAGGAAGGCCCCCACACCGCTCATGGCCATGAGGAGCCCGAAGCCCCGGGGGCCCACTCCCAGGGTGTCCCGGGCCAGGATGGGGAGGAGCACGAAGTAGGGCATGGCGAGCACCGCAACTGTGGTCATGAGCAGGAGAATGAGCTTCAGTTCCCGCCGTTCCAGCAGGTAATCCAGAAGCTCCTTCCAGGCATGCAGAAAGGGCTTCCAGGGCGCGATGTCGTTTCGGGGCAGTTTCATCAGCATCAGGGCCAGGAGCACTGCCAGGAAACTGGCGGCGTTCAGGAAGAAGCAGTTGGCCATGCCCACCGCGGCGATGATTACGCCGCCCACCGCGGGTCCCGCCACCCGGGTGGCATTGAAGAGGGTGGAGTTGAGGGCGATGGCGTTGGGCAGATCGGGTTTGCCCACCAGGTCAACGATAAAGGCCTGGCGCACCGGGATGTCGAAGGCCATAGCCGTGCCCGACAGGAACACCAGAATGCACAGCATCCAGACCTTGACCATGTTGACCTCAACCAGGACCCCCAAGACCAGGGCCAGGAGCATAAGGACGGCCTGGGTGATGAACAATAATTTGAGCTTGGAGGCGTGATCGGCCACCACCCCGCCCAAAAACGAAAAAAGCAGCACCGGCAGGGTCTGAAGGGCGCCCACCAGGCCCAGGTAGAACGGAGAGTTGGTGAGCAACAGAACCAGCCAGCTAAAGGCTACGGACTGCATCCAAGAGCCCGTGAGGGAGATCATCTGGCCGCCATAAAACAGCTGGAAATTGCGGTGGCGCAGGGCCGCAAAGGTGGGAAACCGCACTGGGTTCATCTCGCCTCCCACGGGGCGGTGGGCTGGGCGGGGCTGGCGCCAGCGGCCATATCGGGGTCAGGGGTAAGCATAATCAGGTAAGGCAGCTCATTGTAGTTCAGGTTGGCGAAGCTCGACATGATTGTGGGCCGCAGTCGATAAGTAATGATATTTATTTTAGAAAAAGCCTGGGACTTCTGCAATGGGGTCCCCCTGGGCTCTCATCGCCCAGGCCCGGTGCGGGCCGCCGGCCGGTGAGTCCGGGCTTGACAACTGACCGAGCCCGGCCCTATATACATAACATTATATACTCAATATCTAAGACGTGGAGATGTGGGAATGTTTGCTTTGAGACACCTGATAGAAGCTCTGGCCTCAATTATAGACCTGGCCTTGAATATCTACATGTGGGTGATCATTGCCCGGGCCATCCTGTCCTGGGTCAACCCTGATCCTTATAACCCCATTGTTAGATTCCTTTATAATATCACCGAACCGGTCATGGGTTGGGTGCGGCGCCGGGTGCCTCTGATCTTCGGCGGCCTGGATCTCTCTCCCATACTGATCCTGATTGCTATCGTTTTTCTGCGGCGCTTCCTGGTTATGACCTTATGGGATCTGGCCCAGCGCATCGGCTGAACCTGGATTGAGCGCATGACCAGCTTCTTTATGCCGACCGCCAAGGGCTATGTCCTGCGCCTGACGGTGGTGCCCGGGGCCCAGCGCACCCAGGTGATGGGCCTGTACGGCGACCGCCTCAAAGTGCGCCTGGCCGCACCCCCGGAAAAGGGCGCAGCCAACCAGGAACTCATTGCCTTCCTGGCCAAGGTCCTGGATCTCCCCAAGAGTTCCCTCAAACTCACTGGCGGCGGCCAAAGCCGCACCAAAGTGGTGGCCGTGTACGATCTCTCCCCCGACTTGGGGGAACGCCTGGATCGCCTGGTGCCAGAGCCCCGGTAAAGCTACTGTTTGCAAGGTCAACATCCGCGGCTGTCCTTGACAACGCGGGACTGGATGATAACAATTATGGGCACAATGTGATCTACCGCCAACTTCAATCCTAAGGGGCTCGTGGTCGCTTCGGGATGACGAACTATTATGAGATTTTGGAGGTCTTGCGAGAGGCCACCCAGGAGGAGATTAAAACCGCTTACCGGCGGCTGGCCCTCCAGTATCATCCGGACAAAAACCCGGGCGATCAAGCCGCGGAAGATAAATTTAAACGAGTTTCCCAAGCTTACCAGGTTCTGGCCGATTTGGAAAAACGCCAGCTTTACGACCTTTACGGCGATGCCGGCTTGGCGGGGCTGGACTTGGGGGGCGTTAACGGGTTTGAGGAAATTTTCAGTTCTTTTGGGGAAGCCTTCGAAGATTTCTTCAATTTCGGCCGTACCCGGGAGCAACCGGAGCAGCCCCAACCCGGGGCCGACCTGCGGCAGCGAGTGGTGCTGGCCCTGGAAGAGGTCGTCCGGGGCCTGAGCACCAGCCTGACCGTGGAACGGCGCGTCGCGTGCCGACGGTGCGGCGGCAGCGGCACGGAACCCGGTAGTCAGCCTCAGATATGCCCTCGCTGTCAGGGGGAAGGGCAGGTGAGCCAGTCTAAGGGGCTCTTGAAGGTTTTCAACACCTGCCCGGACTGCCAGGGGGCCGGCACGGTTATCAGTTCTCCCTGTTCCGTCTGCCAGGGCAATGGGGTGATCAAGGAAAAGAAGCAGATTCAAGTGCGCATCCCGCCCGGGGTGGATTCGGGCACCCGCCTGCGCCTCCGGGGGGAAGGGGAAGCAGGGTCCTTTGGTGCGCCGCCGGGGGACCTCTACCTGGAAATTTATGTCACCCCTCACCCCATCTTTACCCGGAAAGGCAAAGACCTTTATTACCGGGCGCAAATTTCTTTCATAGAGGCCGCCCTGGGCACCGAGGTCGAAGTACCCACCATGACGTCCCAAACCCTTCTGCAGATCCCACCCGGTACTCAGCCTGGGGCCACCTTCCGCATTCCGGGTCTCGGTTTGCCCGGTCTGCGGGGCAAAGCTCCGGGTGATCTGGTAGTCGTGGTGGACCTCCAAACCCCCACCCAACTCACCGATCTGCAAAAGCAACTCCTGAGGGAATTCCTCAGGCTGCAAGATAACGGGGAGTTAAACGGGGTAAAGGGGATGAGAGCCTAGGGACTCAACCGGCCGGCATGCCGCGCGAGGTTCCGCCACCTGACCGACTCATGAAAGGGCTCACGTGGTTGTATAAAATTTAGGATAGTGCCTTGCCGAGCCAGGTTTCCTGACCAAAATCCCCCTAATGCAGTATAATCTCGATTAATCATGAAAGTCCTGCTGATTCAACCCACTGGCTTTAAGGAAAACGGCCGCTTGGACCGCCGCAAAGGACGCTGGCTGCTGGGCATGACCCTGCCGTACGTGGCAGCCCTGACTCCGCCGGATATTCGGGTGGAGATCAAGGATGACATGCTGGAGGACATCACCTTCCGGGAAGACTGCGACCTGGTGGGCCTTACCTGTATGTCCCATCAGGCCCCCCGGGCTTATCAACTGGCCGCGGGGTTCCGCCGCCGCGGTATTCCCGTGGTGATGGGCGGTTTTCATGCCACCCTGGCCCCGGATGAATGCCAGGAACATGTCGATGCCCTGGTGTTGGGGGAAGCCGAGGCAACCTGGCCGCGGCTCCTTCAGGATTTCCAGGCCGGACGGTTACAGCCCCGCTACCAGGCCGAGAAACTCTCGGACCTGAAGAACCTGCCGGTGCCCCGCTATGACCTGCTGGATCTCAAGCGCTACAAGGTCTGGAACATCCCTTCCCAGACGACCCGGGGGTGCCCCTATAACTGCAGTTATTGTGAGGTCACCCAGGTCTACGGCGGCAAGTTCCGGCATCGCCCCGTGGACGAAGTGATCCACGAAATCAAGGAAATCAAACGCCTTACCGACAGCGGTTTTATCTACTTCGTGGATGACAACTTTGTGGCCAATCGCCGCCACGCCCTTGAGGTCATGGAGCGCCTCATCCCGCTGAAGATGGTTTACGGGTGCCTGGCTACGGCCAACGTTGGGGATGACCCTGAGGTGTTGGATCTCCTGGCCCGCAGCGGCTGCCAACATGTGAACATCGGCATGGAGTCCATCAGCCCGGACAGCCTCAAGGCCATCAACAAGAAGCAGAATAAGATTAAGGATTATGAACGGCAGTTCAAGGCTTTGCGGGACCGGGGCATTGGCTTTTCGATCAACGTCATGTTCGGGCTGGATGGCGACGGGCCGGAGATCTTCGATACCACAGTGGATTTCCTCAACCACGTCAAGGCTCCGGCCGCGTTCATGTTCATCCTGGCCCCCCGGCCCGGCACCAAGGTGCAATCGCAATTACTCCAGGAAGGGCGCATCTTCGATCACGACTGGACCCATTACACCGGTTTCCAAGTGGTTTACCACCCCAAGCATATGACGGCCCGGGAACTGCAAGAAGGCTACTGGCGCGCTAACCGGCGGTACTATTCGCCCCTGGGCATGCTCAAGCGCTTCCACCGGTCGCCCTACGCCTTCAATATGCTGGTCTTCAACCTCTATTTCGCCTGGGCCGTGCGCCGCCGCTTTCAGCCGTTGAATTATTATTTTTGAGGGGAGGGGAGGGCCGGTAATCAGTGATCAGTGATCAGTAGTCTCGGTAATCAGTGATCTTCTATAATAAAAGTGTCTGTTTGTTCCTGAATTATAAAAATATCCTGTCTACAGAATGAGGGGGCTTTTGCCATCATGACATTGAGCATTCGCCCGATTTCTTGTAGCTGCATGTCTAATATTCCCTTTTCCTCCTTCGCCAGATATCCACAAGAGGTGGCAACATCAAGCCAATGTTGGGTTTTCCATTTGTTCTGCATCGGCGTCTGTTAACTTACTGATAAAATATTTTTCATAACGCCGTTTTCCCCAGGCCTCCGCGATTTATGCCCCTATGGACCTAGAGGCTCTTCTTATCTGATCGGTAAGAGAATATATCTCTTCTTTGAGAAAATTCTTCGACATTTCGAAGATTCTTTTTGCTACTTCAAGAGCTTTACGATAAACCAGCAAATCTCTGAAACTGCGAGCGTGACGGGCATTATTCATTATTCTCTCTCTTGTGCCACCAATCCTTGACCATTTAACAATAACACTGATTACTGATTACTGATCACTGATTACCCCGCCCTTCCCTCAAAAACTCTCAAGCATATTTCAAATTCTCCGCCTCCAGAGTCCGGATGCGGTCTCGCAAGGTGGCGGCGCGCTCAAATTCCTGTTTTTTGGCCGCGGCCTGCATCTCTTTTTTCAGGCGTTTGATGGTGGCGGGGATATTCTCCGCCAGGTAAGGCATCTGTTCTTCCGCGGCCATGGGCACGGTGACGTAATCGGCTTCGTACACCGAGGCCAGGACGTCTTTGATTGTGCTCTGGATGGTTTCCGGAGTGATGCCGTGCTCCTGGTTATAGGCTTCCTGGAGGAGCCGCCGCCGCTTGGTTTCGTCGATGGCCGCGGCCATGGATGGGGTCACGCGGTCGGCATAAAACAGAACCTGCCCATTAACGTGCCGGGCGGCCCGTCCGCAGGTCTGGATGAGTGAACGCTCGGAGCGCAGGAAGCCTTCTTTATCCGCATCCAGGATAGCCACCAGCGAGACTTCCGGCAGGTCCAGCCCCTCCCGGAGCAGGTTGATGCCCACCAGCACGTCGAAGACCCCCAGGCGTAAATCACGAATGATCTCCATGCGTTCCAGGGTGGTGATGTCGGAATGGAGATACCGGACTCTGAGGCCCAGGTCCTGGTAATACTCCGTGAGGTCTTCGGCCATGCGTTTGGTCAGGGTGGTGACCAGCACCCGCTCGCCTTTGGCCAGCCGGGCCCGGAGTTCTCCCAGGAGATCGTCCACCTGGTTGGCCGCGGGTTTGACCACGATCCAGGGGTCCATGAGACCGGTGGGGCGCACGATCTGCTGCACGATCCGGCCTTCAGCCTGCTTGACTTCATAGGGACCGGGGGTGGCGGAGACATAGATAAGCTGGTGCACCCGGGTCTTGAACTCCTCGAAGTTGAGCGGCCGGTTGTCCAGGGCCGACGGCAGGCGGAAACCGTAATCCACCAGGGTCCGCTTGCGGGACTGGTCGCCCCGATACATGCCCTGAAGCTGGGGAATGGTAATGTGGGACTCGTCGATGACCACCAGGGACTCCCGGGGCAGGTAATCCAGGAGGGTAGGGGGGGGCTCCCCCGGAGACCGGCCCGTAAGATGGCGGGAATAGTTCTCGATGCCGTGGCAGAAGCCCAACTCCTTCATCATCTCCAGGTCGAAACGGGTGCGCTCCTCTAAACGCTGGGCTTCCAGGAGCTTGCCCTGCTCCCGGAACCAATCCAGGCGTTCCCCCAACTCCGCTTCGATGGCGGACATGGCCTGGCGGCGCACCAGGTCCGGGGTGACGTAGTGGGAGGCGGGGTAAATGGTCACGCGCTTGAGCTGCCGCAAGACCTTGCCCCGCAAGGGATCGATCTCACGGATGGCCTCCACTGTGTCGCCCCAAAACTCTATCCGGATGGCCCGGTCCTCTTCGTAGGCCGGAAAGATTTCCACCCGGTCGCCCCGGACCCGAAACGTGCCGCGATGGAAATCAATGTCATTGCGCTCGTACAAGATT
>Ga0265296_1000543_pt1 | contig 55322 bp, 43 predicted proteins | sample MunlanPumphouse1_FD_189073 | JGI IMG/M metagenome (GOLD analysis project Ga0265296, IMG submission 189073) | Groundwater microbial communities from a municipal landfill in Southern Ontario, Canada - Pumphouse #1 | ecosystem: Environmental > Aquatic > Deep subsurface > Groundwater | place...
CTTGAGCACTGGGCCGCGAATGTCGTAGCAGACGTTGGCGAGCTTGTTCGATTTGCTGACCTGCATGGCGATGTGATCCCGAAAATGAACGATCCAGACGATGTGAAGACTACCGTGCTGGGAATCCTGCGTGTGGCCTGACCCATAAATACGTTTGAATGCCGATAACGCGGGTGCCAGACTGGCGTTTTGAAGAGGCGCAATCATACGTGCCGCCTGATCCATGGAAAAGACACAGATCAGGCTTTTTCAGTTGTCGAGGTGTATTGATGGAAAAGTTGGATAAGACCCTGGATGAATGGCGGGAAATGCTCGATCCGGCGCAGTACCAGGTGTGCCGCCTCAAGGGCACCGAACGGCCGTTTTCCGGTAAGTACAACGCCACCACCACCGATGGTGTGTATCACTGTATTTGCTGCAATGAGCCGCTGTTCGATTCCAAGACCAAGTTCGATGCCGGTTGTGGCTGGCCCAGTTTTTATGAGCCGATTGCCGACAGCGCGATGATCGAGATTCGCGATATCAGCCACGGGATGATTCGCACCGAAGTGACCTGTGCCAAGTGCGATGCGCATTTGGGGCACGTGTTCCCTGATGGACCGCCGCCTACTGGCTTGCGTTACTGCATCAACTCGGTGTGCCTGGACCTGGTTCCCCGTTGAAACCCTGCGTTGTGTAGGAGCGGACTTGCCCGCGAAGATCGTTAACGGTGACGCGGGCTGCCTGGGTGAACGCAGCGTCTGGGCGTTTTTCGCGGGCAAGCCCGCTCCTACAAGGGGAGAATGTCGGGATATCGGTTTGGTTAATCATATTGTGTGCAATTGAATTGCTCGCTATGTTTATCTTGTCTTCTTTACTTCTTGAGGCCTTGTCATGAGCGACAACCTGCTGACCATTCCCTGCACCACCATCAAGGGCGAGCAAAAGACCCTGGCGGACTTCGCCGGTAAGGCGATCCTCGTGGTCAACACCGCCAGCAAGTGCGGGTTTACCCCCCAGTACAAAGGCCTTGAGCAGCTCTGGCAGCAGTACAAGGACCAGGGGTTGGTGGTGTTGGGGTTTCCGTGCAACCAGTTCGGCAAGCAGGAGCCGGGCAACGAGGGGGCGATTTCTGAGTTCTGTGAGCTGAACTTCGGTGTCAGTTTCCCGCTGTTCAAGAAGGTCGATGTCAATGGGGGTGAGGCCCATCCGCTGTTTGTGCAGTTGAAGCAGCGTGCGCCAGGCCTGCTGGGTTCCAAGGGCATCAAGTGGAACTTCACCAAGTTCCTGATCGGCCGCGATGGCCAGGTGGTCAAGCGTTTTGCCCCGACCACCAAGCCCCAGGAACTGACCCAAGAGATCGAAGCGTTGCTTAAATGACAGACTTGCCTAGCGTATCCCTGGCCTTGGATGACCAGTTGTGTTTCAAGCTGTACGCCGCCTCCCGGGCGGTGACGCGTGCCTATAAGCCGATGCTTGACCAGTTGGGCCTGACGTATCCGCAATACCTGGTCATGTTAGTGCTGTGGGAATGGCACGCCTGCGCGCCGCACCTGCCGACGGTCAAGGCGCTGGGGGAGCGCTTGTTGCTCGATTCCGGCACTTTGACGCCGCTGCTCAAGCGCCTGGAACAGCTGGCGCTGATCAAACGTCGCCGTAGCGCGGCCGATGAGCGTGAAGTGCACCTCAGTCTTAGCGAAGCAGGCCAGGCGCTGCGTGATCGCGTCCAGCCGCTGAAGGCCCGCCTGTTGTGTGACAGCGGCGTGGACCTGAGCCACGCCGACGCCCTGCGCCAGGGGCTGGACCAGTTGTTGCGGCAAATCAAAGCGTTGTCGTAGTCGGCACCCAGAGGTCGAGCAGGGCGTTGAGTTCTTCGCGGCGAAAGGGCTTGGCCAGGTAGTCGTTCATCCCGGCGGCCCTGCACCGTTCGCGCTCCTCGGCCAGGGCATTGGCGGTCAGTGCGACAATCGGCAGCTCTGGCCAGCGCCCGCTGCGGCGAATCTGCCGGCTTGCCTCGTAGCCATCCATGACCGGCATGTTGCAGTCCATCAGCACCATATCGAAACGTTGTTCCTCCAACTGTTTCAACGCCTCGCCGCCGTGGGCGGCGACCACTACCTCGCAGCCAAGCTTGCTGAGCATGCCTTTTGCCACCAGTTGATTGACCGGGTTGTCTTCCACCAACAGGATGCGCGCCCGGTGGGCGACCGGGCTAGTTTCCAATTGGGCCAGGTCGAGGACGATTTCACTGTCGGCGCGCAGGGTGCGGTGCAAAACCTGATACAACGCGGCGCGGCTCAGCGGGCGTGCCTGCTGTTGCAGGGGCGCCAGCGCGGCCACTTCCTCGCTGGGCATGAAGCTGCCGTAGGCGGTGACCAGCAGGATCGGTGCGCGGATGCTCGGGCGCAGGCGGAACAGGCATTCGGGGCAGTCGGTGATGAGGACGTCCGGTGCCAGGCCGCTCAAGTCATCGTCGATCGTATAGCTGTGCGGCGTTAGTCCCCAGTGCGGCAGCAGGGTCTGCAGCAGTTCCGCCAAGCCGCTGCTGGCCCCGGTAATGACTGCAACTTCGCCGCTCAACGGCCCGAACCGCACGGCCGGTGTGTGGGCGGGGAGTGGCAGTTCGGCACAGAACTGGCTGCCGAAGCCGGTTTCTGAACTGATGGTCAGCCGGCCTTGCATGGCCTCGCAAAGATTATGGGTCAGGGCCAGGCCCAGGCCAGTCCCGCCGAACTGTCGGGTAATACCAGCACCCGCCTGGGTGAAGGGCTTGAAGATCCGTGCCTGCGCCTCCTGGGCAATGCCGATACCGGTGTCGCACACTTCTATGCGCACGCCATCGGGCTGCGCATTGAGTCGTACATCGACGCGGCCGAAGCGGGTGAACTTCAAGGCATTGGACAGCAGGTTACTGACAATCTGCCGAACCCGGGTCGGATCACCCACGACTTGGGCGGGAAACTGTGGGTCGATCAGGCAGGTCAATTCCACGCTGGGCGCGGCGTTTTGTGACAGCAGGTTGGCGGTGTCTTCCACCAGGGACCCGAGGTCGAAGGGGATGCTCTCCAGTTCCAGTTGCCCGGCATCGAACTTGGACAGGTCGAGAATATCGTTGAGCAGCTCTACCAGGACTTTGCCGGAGTCATGGGCAATCGACAGTTGTTGGCGTTGCTCGGCATTCAGCGCGCTGTCCAGGGATAGCGCGATCATGCCCAGCAAGCCATTGAGCGGGGTGCGGATCTCGTGGCTCATGTTGGCGAGGAAGGCCGCCCGTGCCTGGGCCATGCCCAGGGCGGTCATTTTCGAGGCCTCCAGTTCTTCGTTGGATTGGCTCAGCCGCTGGTTGATCGCCTTGAGCTCGGTGGTACGCGCCGAAACAATGTCTTCCAACTGGCCAAGGTACTCGGTCAGGCGGTCTTCGGCGTGGCGTCGTTGCTGGATTTCGGTCTCCATATTCTCGAACTGTTGGTTGGCGACGTTGACCAGCACACCGATCTCATCGTGTTCGTGCCCGGGCGGGCAATCCAGGCGGGCCTGGGGTGCACTGCCGGGGCTGCGTGTACTCAGTTCGTGGATGATGCGCACCAATGGCTGGGTCAGCATCACGTAGAACAGGCCCAGCAGGATGCCGGTCAGGATCAGGCTGCGGGCAAAGCCATTGAGCAGGGTGATCTCGGCGCGGCGCAGGAAACGACTGCCAAATGCGTAGGTGTCGACGTCAAGGCGCAGCACGCCGAGGGATTCGCCGGGCATATGGGTGAGGTACAGGCGGTCTTCGAACTGGCGGTTGGCGCCGAACAGGAAGTCGCTGATGGGGCGGTAGCGGCTCTCCTTGCGCGGCCGATCAACATCAGCCAGCACCAGGCCATTGTTATCGACCAGTTGCGCCCGGGTAATGGCGGGGGAGTGCAGCAGGCCCAGGGTCAGTTCCTGGGCCAGTTCGGCGTCGATGTTGTAGGCGATGCGTGAGGCCGGGTTGTGACTGATTTCCAGCAGCGCATGTATTTCACGGTTGATGGAAGCATCTTCGCTGGCATAATCAATGCCGATTTGGATCAGGCTGAGCAAGGTTCCCAATACGAAACCGACCAGCACAGTCAGTCTGGCTTGTTTATAAGACAAGCGGTGGGCGAACTTGATATCCATTGGGTGCTGAGCCACTTTACGTTTCCCTTCGCCCGGCAAGCATAGCTGAACATCCTCAGCGCCAGCCTTGCCCGGTATGAATCGTTTTTCAGGTGCAACCGTCTGGCAGCTGCGTCAGGGTTGCCAATACGCCATCTTTTACAAAAACTTGCCACAGGAATAGTCATGGATTCTCGATTGAATGCCTTTCTTGAGCGGGCCGATGCGGTGCTTGCTCGTCTGGAACCCCTGTTGCCAGCCCCTCGCGCGGTGATTGACTGGAATCACTGTCTGGCAGCCCGCTGGCAGCGCGAGGGCCGCAGCGGCTTTCTGTTGCCACTGGAAGTCAGCCTGGATATGCGCCTGTCCGACCTGATCGGCGTCGACAAGCAGCGCGAGCAATTGGCGCGCAATACCCAACAGTTTCTCGACGGCCTGCCTGCCAACCATGCGTTGCTCTGGGGCTCGCGTGGTACTGGCAAATCGTCCATGGTCCGCGCGTTGCTGGCCCAGCATGCCAAGGCCGGCTTGCGCTTGATCGAAATCGAGCGTGATCACCTGGCTGACCTGCCGCGTGTGGTCGAACAGCTACTCAAGCTGCCACAGCGTTTTATCCTGTTCTGCGACGACCTGTCGTTTGAGGCTGGCGAAGGCGATTATCGTGTGCTCAAGAGCGTGCTCGACGGCTCGCTGGAGCAGGCCCCGGAAAACGTGTTGCTGTACGCCACCTCGAACCGTCGTCACTTGGTGCCGGAAAACCAGAGCGACAACGACAACTGGAAGCGCGTGGACGGTGAGCTGCATCCCAGTGAGGCAGTGGAAGACAAGATTGCCTTGTCCGACCGTTTTGGCTTGTGGTTGTCGTTCTACCCGTTCACCCAGGAGCATTTCCTGGACGTGGTGGAGCACTGGGTCGGTGAGTTGGCGAACAAGGCCGGTTTGCAATGGCAGCGTGATGAAGCACTCGACATCCTTGCGGTGCGCTGGGCGACGGGCCGTGGCAATCGCAACGGCCGCTGTGCCTACCAATTTGCCCGCTACTGGGTGGGCCTTAAACTGCTGGAGCGCCAGCCATGATCGACTTGCAAGAGGCCGGCAGCGGCCTTGATGGATACGCCATGCTTTGTGCACAGCTGGAATCGCTGCTGGCCGATGAGCGTGACTTTATCGCCAACGCGGCGCAGTTTTCCGCGTTCCTGTACAACCAGCTCGATGACTTGAACTGGGCTGGTTTTTATCTCAACCGTGATGAAGAACTAGTGCTCGGGCCTTTCCAGGGGCAGATCGCCTGCGTGCGGATTCCGTTCGGCCGGGGCGTGTGTGGTGCCGCGGCGGCTTCGCGACAAACCCAGCGGGTGGAAGATGTGCATGCGTTTGCCGGGCACATTGCCTGTGACAGTGCCTCCAACAGTGAACTGGTGGTGCCGTTGATCAAGGATGGGACGTTGATTGGGGTGCTGGATCTGGATAGTCCGAAACTGGCGCGTTTCAGTGCTGAGGATCAGGTGGGTATTGAACGGCTGGCAGCGATCTTCCTGCGGTTGACTGCCTGCTGAGTAAGCGCCATCCCCTGTGGGAGCAGGCTTGCCTGCGATGGTGCCCGTAAGAGTACATGGGGGGTGTCAGGAACCCCACGTCTTCGTTAGCGACCATCGCCGGCAAGCCGGCTCCTACAGTGGAGCGAGGGTGTCCAGCTGCTCCTGCAGTACGTGCTCAAGGTCGAGCATGGCTTTTTCGATGGCCTTGACCCAGGTCTCGAATTGCGCCAGGTCGGCATCCTCGCCAGCCTGTTCCAGCACCTCACATTGTTCGGCCAATACGCCGGCCTGGGCGATCCTGGCGGCGCCCTTGATCTTGTGGGCCTGGTCGATCAGGCCCTGGCGGGCACCTTGCAGGAGCAATGCCATGAGTTCGTCGCGATCGCGCCGGCTGCTGCTCAACAGTTCTTCCAGCAGACGCTGGCTCAGCAGTGGATCACCGCCGGTAAGGGCGTTCAGGCCGTCGAGGTCAAAGATCCGCGATGGCGCGTATGGGGTGATTTCGGCCAGTTGGCGCTCCAGTGTCGTGAGGCTGATGGGCTTGAACAGGCAGTCATTCATGCCCGCGTCCCGGCAGCGCTGTTTTTCCTCCGGTTGGGCATTGGCGGTGAAGCCCAGAATGACACAGGGCGTGATGCTCTCCCGTCGCTCATGTTCACGGATTGAACGGGTCAGTTCATAACCGTTCATTACCGGCATATTGCAGTCGGCAATGATCAGGTCGAAGTGTTCCTGGCGCCAGGCCTGGAAGCCCGCCGCACCATTGTGGACTGCGGTGAAGCGATGCCCGAGGAAGCCCAGTTGCTGGCACATGAGCAGGCGGTTGGCCGGATGGTCGTCCACCACCAGTACATTCAGCACGGCTGCGGCATCCTGGGCCGCGGGCTTGAGTTCGATCAGCGGGTAGGCAGGAGGCAGGCTGGTCAGTTGCAGCGAGACAAACACCTGGGTGCCCACGCTGGGGACGCTGCTCAGGGCCAGCTCTCCGCCCATCATCTCGCACAGGCTGCGACAGATCACCAGGCCAAGACCGGCGCCGCTCCTGGCCAGGTGCCCGGAATTGTCGGCTTGGGAAAAAGGTTCGAACAGGCGTTGCTGGTCATCCCGGCTGATACCGATACCGGTGTCCTCGACCACCAGTTTCATCTGGATCTGTTGTGGCTGTCCGGTGGCCTGGATATCTACCTTGATCTTCACGTCTCCCTGCTCGGTGAACTTGATGGCGTTGCTCACCAGGTTCGACAGGACCTGTTTGAAGCGCAGGGGATCGATCTGCACGTCACGTTCTTCGACGCCGGGATTGAACTCCAGCAGCAGGTTGAGGTTTTTCTGGCGTGCCAGGCCATCGAACACCCGCACGACGGACTCGATCAGCTCCCGCAGGTCGACGCGCTCCGGCGCCAGGCTCAGGCGTCCCGACTCAATGCGCGCGATGTCGAGGATATCGCCAATCAACTCCAGCAAGTCCTTGGCCGAGTTGTAGGCCACCTCGATCGCCGGACGGTCCAGGTGCCCCTGGTCGGCCCGTTTCAGGGTCAATTCCAGCATGCCGATCACCGCGTTCATGGGCGTGCGGATCTCATGGCTCATGGTCGCCAGGAACGTGCTCTTTGCGCGATTGGCTTCATCTGCGCGGTCCTTGGCGGCGCGCAGGTCATCGAATAATTGGCGACGTTCGCTGATATCGATCCAGCCGCCGATGATGCCCTGCACCTTACCGACCGAATCCCGGTAAGGCAGGATCCAGTGATAGATCGTCAGGTGCTGCCCGCCAATGTCCAGGGAGCGGTCAAGGATCAGTGGCGTGCCTTCGGCCACCACTCGCAGATAGTCGGCATGGTACTGGTTGGCCTGGGCCGCATCCGCCAGGCTGATTTGCATGACACTCTTGCCAATGACCTCTTCGCGCCTGACGCCGAAGACCTGCAGGTAACTGTCATTGCACGTCTGCAGCAAACCATTACGATCGCGCACGTAGATGGGGTGAGGAGTTTCATTGACCAGGGCACGCATGAATTCGTATTGGTCGCTCAAGGCCCGCTCTGCCATCTGCCGGTGCTTGATCTGCCTGCGCATGTAGCCGTTCCAGGCCAGCGAGGTGAGCAGCAGCAGCCCGGCAGCGCTGATGATCTGGATAATCAGGCGGTGGTAGTTGCGCCAATAGCTGTCGGATGCGGCCGTGTAGCCACGCCAGCGGTTGTTGATAACCCCCAGTTCATCCGGCGCGATGCTGAGCAGGGCCTTGTCCAGTATGGAGGCCAGTTCTGTAGCGCTGCGCGACGTTGCCAGGGAAAAAGAGGCCAGTTGCGTACCGATACTTGAACTGATCTGCAATCGGTCCTGAAAGAACTGGGACGAAAGGAAGTAGTTGGCGACCACCAAGGAATTGACGGCCCCATCCACTTGCCCCTGTGCGAGCATTTCCGAGGCCTTGAACGTATCGTCGGCCTGTACCAGGGTGATCTGTGCAAATTCCCGATGCAGATAATCCACCAGGGGGTTGCCTTGGGTGATAGCCAGTTTTTTTCCTGCCAGTTGCTCAAGGCTGGAAGGGGCGCCGGGCTCCTTGCGTGTGAGCAGGACGTAGGAGTTCTGCAGGTAGGGACGGCTGAAATTGAGCCTGGTTTCACGTTCGCGGGTCGGGCTGATGGCGGCAATGATGTCGGCGCTGCCGTTCTCGACCTGCTCGATCATCTGGTTGACGTTGCGGGTGTGCTGGAACTCCAGGCGCAAGCCTGTGCGCAGGCGGATCAGTTCCAGCAGGTCGGCGGTCATGCCCCGCAATTGGCCGTCTGAATCGACGAACGTCAGTGGCGCGAAGGTTTCGTTGATGACCACTTTCACCACCGGATGGTCCTTGAGCCAGCGTTCTTCACGCCGGCTCAACTGCAGCTTGTGGTCGCTCAGCAGGATATCGCTGCCTGCGCTCCAGCGTTTGGCGATGCTTTCGCGCTCGTAGGGCTCGACGCTGGCGAGGACCGCATCGACGATGCCCAGCAGGGTTTGCTGGCCGCGATGTACGGCAAAGCTGAAGCCGTAGGCTTCGTGCTTGCCGAAATTGGCCATGCGGATGTTCTTCAGGTAGCCCTTGTTGATCATGTAGTGGGTGGAAATGGTATCGCCGAGAAATACATCGGCCTGGTCGAACGCTACGGCGTTCAGCGCATTCAAGTAAGACGGATAGACCTGGATGATCGCATTGGGGTACAGCGCTTCGACTTCCTTGAGCGGCAGGTAGTGGTAGACGAGGCTCAGGCGCATGCCCGCCAGCCCCTCGTCGAGCGGGCGGGTTTCTGCGTCACGGGTGACCAGCACTGGCTGGTCGACCGCGTAGGGTGTTGATAGGACAATGTCGGCGTTGTTCGCTTCAAAGCCGTTGGCGCTACCCAGCAAATCGATTTTCCCGTCTTCCAGCGCCTGCATTGCCGCTTCCCGCGACGGGTAGCGCATCACGGTGACGGGCACTGCCAGGGCTTTGGCGAGGATGCCTGCGTAATCGGCAGTAATACCTTCGTAGTCATGCCCGCTGGCGGTGATGTCGAAAGGCGGGTAGTCGGGTATCGAGGTGCCTAGCACCAGTTCGCGCTTGTTTTGTAGCCATTGGCGCTGGCTAGGGTCCAGTTGAACGTCCAACTGAGCGATACCGGCACGGCTGAGCAGAGAGTAGCGTTCTGGAGCGGTTTGAGTGGCTGGCACGGCTGTACTCAAGCACAGCCCGATACTCAAAATGATTAGATAGTCCTTTAAACGCCTTGGCATCCTGTTTCTCACACTAACGCGTTGCGTTTTGCCATCTCGATAAGTTCTACCAAAGACTTGGCTTTGAGTTTTTGCATTAAACGTTTTTTATAAGTGCTGACAGTTTTATTGCTGAGGAACATGCCTTTGGCAATTTCCTTGTTTGTGCGACCTTGCGCAAAAAGTTGTAAGACCATAAGTTCTCGGTCGTTGACTGATTTGAAAAGTATCAATTCTTCGTTTTCTCCAAGTTCGGCGTCTGTGGTATTCAAGGCCTGGCTTGGGAAATAGTTGTAACCTGAAAGTACAGCCCTGATTGCACTTAGCAGTTCGCTTAAGTCACCTTTTTTGCAGACATAACCGTCGGCACCTGAACGCATGCAGCGTGTAGCAAAAAGTGTCGGGGATTGGGCCGTTAGAATCAGGGTTTTCATTGGCGTGCTCATGGCGTTGAACCTGCAAAGGACCTCCAGACCGTCGAGCTTGGGAATACTGATGTCAAGTATGATGAGGTCTGGAAGGCATTCGCGGACCATTTGTATCGCGTCGCAACCGTTATCTGTTTCACCGACTACTTTGTAACCTTCATGTTCCAGCAACATTCGGATTGCAAGTCGAATAACCGGATGGTCGTCAATAATAAAAACTGTATTCATGAGGCAATTCCATACTAGTGCAAATTAGCGCGCACATTAGCTCAGAAGGTAGGTCAGGAGCATGAAGGGAAGGCTGAGTAGGTATAAAACAGGAAAAATCCTACGCATAAAAAGGTATTGGACTACGATGTGCTAAGGCTTTCTTGGTCGTATTGTAAGAGTTTCTTAGGTGGAACGCTTTAAAGTTGTGCGGTGTTATTGATAGGTTGGAGAAGGGCGATATTTCATTTGCAGAAGTGTTTAATGTCCTACGTAGAAATTTGAAAAGTTACCTTGGGAATAACAGAGTGCGGGTGCGGCGGCGTGCTTCAGGTTTGACCCACGGTTTTAGCTCAAGTCCAGGGCCACACTCTTTAGTCCTGGCCGAGCCCTGATTGGCTGATCAACTCGATCCAGGCTTCTTTGTTCAAGGGCTTGGGCAAATACCCAAGCAGACGCAAGTCGCGTTGTATGGCGAGGGTTTTCAGATATTCCAGTTCAACGGCCGGTAGGCTACTTAGCAATACCGCACTTTTGACAAAACCTGCATGGCTGGCGATCTCCACCAGCTCCAAGCCGGTGAGGTCGGGCAGGCATTGATCACATAACATGACATCGAAGGGGGCCTCGGTCGTCCTCATCAACTTGATCGCCTGTTCGGCATTTTCAGCGGGGGTCAGTTGGCTGAAACCGAAACTCTTGAGCAGGCATTGGATGGCCAGGAGTTGGAACGGGTGATCTTCCACCAACAGGATGCGCAATTGTCGTTCTGGCATAGGAAGTTCCGTGGAAGTAGCTGCAGGCGGAAAGTGCAAGCCATTGCCTGTGTTGAATTGCCCAATGAACCAGGCGCTGGGCGATCGTGGGTTGGCGTGAATGTAGGAGCTGATCGCTGGGTTGGATCAGAGAGCGGTGATTATTCATCGGGTGTTGGGGCGAATTCGATCAGGCCGCTCTGGTGCCAGCGTAGGTCGATTCTTCGAGGTAAGTGCCCAGGCAGGAAAGCCTGCCCGGGCCACGGTTCATTGAGGGTGCGAACGCCCAGTCATCTCGCGGGCCATTTCGCTGGCGTAGCTGTCGGTCATGCCGGCGATGAAGTCGATCATGCGCAGGAATGAACGGTGCAGCGACCAATCAGGATGGGGTGCGCTATTACCCAGTAAATCGAGGACGCGTCGATTCTTGAAAGACGGGGTACGTCCGCCATGTTGTTCCAGGGCTGCACCACAAAAGGTGTTCAGGAGGATCTCCAGGGTGGTGTAGGCGCCGATCTCATGCAGCGTCTTGCGCTTGTCCTGGAAGATTTTCTTGCGCGCCATGTCCTTGGCATTCAGTACACAACGTTTGGCCGGGCCATGCATATGCTCCACCAGGTCGCCTTGCAGGGTCCCGGCCAGCAGCGCCGACTGTTGTTCGACGAACGCCCGTGCGGCGGCGTTGGTCAGGTGCTCGATCGCCTTGCCACGCAGAATCGCGAGTTTGCGGCGCCGGGAATCCTGGGGCCCCAGTTGCCGGTAGGTTTGCGGCAAGTCATCGCCCACCAGGTTCAACAGCAGTGATTCGACCTCGGCATACTCCAGCAAGTCCATTTCCAGGCCGTCTTCCAGATCGATCAAGGCGTAGCAGATGTCGTCGGCCGCCTCCATCAGGTAGACCAGTGGGTGGCGTGCCCAGCGTTGTTCCTCCAGTTGAGGCAAACCGAGTTTCTGGGCGATCTGTTCAAGGATCGGCAGCTCGCTCTGGTAGCAGCCGAACTTGTGTTTCTTGTAGCCCAGGGAGTCGGCGTGACGGGCGGTCCAGGGGTACTTGAGGTAAGTGCCCAGGGTTGCATAGGTCAGGCGTGTGCCGCCGTCGAACTGGTGGTACTCCAATTGCGTCAGCACGCGGAACCCTTGCGCATTGCCTTCGAAGTTGAGGAAGTCGTTGCGCTCGGCGCCGCTCATGTCATCCAACCAGCCACGGCCTGCCGCCTGCTGGAACCAGTGGCGAATCGCATCTTCGCCAGAATGGCCGAACGGCGGGTTGCCGATGTCATGGGCCAGGCAGGCCGATTGCACCACCATCCCCAGGTCACTGGGGTCGCACCAGTCGGGCAGGGCGCTGCGAATGGTCTCGCCGACGCGCATACCCAGGGAGCGCCCCACGCAGCTGACTTCCAGCGAGTGGGTGAGCCGCGTGTGGATATGATCGTTGCTCGTCACCGGATGAACCTGGGTCTTGCGGCCCAAGCGGCGAAAGGCCCCGGAGAAGATGATCCGGTCATGGTCTTTGTGAAACGGGCTGCGGCCCAACTCTTCCGGGCTGTGCAGGGATTTTCCGAGGCGTTCGCGGGTAAGCAGGGTAGGCCAATCCAAGGCGGGGGCTCTCCGTGGGATGAATATCGGGCTCCAGCTTCCCGGTTCGGCGTGCCCGGAGCAAGCGAAAAACTACAGGCCGGCAGCGTCAATATCGATTAACAGCAAGCGCTGACCGTTATCGAAGAATTGTCCTGCTGTCAGGCAGTATTGATTGGTCGTGGCATCGCGGTAGGTGCTGGACAGAATCAAGCGGCGTTCCTCCCAGCCCTCGGCCAGCAGATGATAGAAATATGGCCGCCATGACCAGTTGTGGCCCAGGTAGCGGCTGTCGGCTTGCCAGGCATCCTGGCGCCATTCGAAGTTTGGCGTCAGTTGGGTGCCGTGGCGATCGCACTGATAAAACCGCAATAACCTGGGAAACCCCGGCAGCCATGGCAGCCGGCTAAGTGGCGCCTGGGCCAGGGCCCAGCCTTGCAGGATCTGCATCAGTTCGATCAGTTGCTGGCGCAGCAGCATGATGCGCCCGCGCTCGGCCAGTTTCTGCTGCACGTAAGCCTGGCGTAGTACGGCGAAACGCGGGACGAATGCATCGGCAGCGAACCAGTCCAGTTGCGCCTGGGCAAACAGGTAGCCCTGGACATAACGTGCCCCGCATTCAAGGGCAAAACTGAGTTGCGCCTCGGTTTCCACGCCTTCGGCAATGATCCAGCAGCCGGTTTTTTCCGCCATTTGCGCCAGGGCGCGCACCACCTCACCGCTCGGGCCGCCCAACGCGGCGGCCTGGAACAGGCGCATATCCAGCTTGAGGATGTCCGGGCGCAAGGCCAGGACCCGATCCAGTTGTGAATACCCGGCACCAAAATCATCAATGGCAATTCGTGCGCCGGCCTCACGGTAGCGGGATACGACTTCTGCCAGGCGCCGGCTATCACCTCCCAGTTCGGTAATCTCAAACACGATGCGCCTTGGATCGACGTCATGGGCTTGCAACTGCTTCAGGCTGGGCAGAGCTTGGCCCGGTCGCAGCAGGGAGATCCAGCGCGGCGAGATATTAAGGCTCAGGAACCAGTCTTCAGGCGCTTCGTGCAGGCGGCTCAGGGCGTTGTCGCGGATCTTGCGGTCCAGGCGCCGCAACGCCGAGGTGGGCGTGCGAGCGTCGGCGAACAACGGGCCGACCGACTGCAGTTGGCCATCTGCCTGCAGCAGGCGGCCCAATGCTTCCACCCCGGCGATGCGGCCGGTAGCGGTGTCGATAAAGGGTTGGAAACAGGCGAGCGGTTGCCCGTCAATCACAGAGCCTCCTTAAAATGCTTGGGCATGAAAAAGGCCCGGCCCCTACAGGGAGGGAACCGGGCCTGATCCGTTTGCAAGAATGCAGCCAGTTACCTCAGGGCTTGCGGGAGGCACCCTGCATGGCCAGCTTGATCAAGGGGATCAGGCCTGCGCCGAGCCGTACCAGGCGGGTCATGGTGCCGATACTGCCACCTTTGGCGCCTTTCCCGGTGAAGAATCCCAGGAGGGTCACCGCCGCGACGCCCCACAGCGGCGCATGCTTGATGCCAAACCCGTCTTGCCAGCTCTGGCCCATGTTGCGCACCTTTTGCAGGGGCAGCAGCAATTGCTGTGACTCGTGGCGAATTTCCTGGCGGTGCATTTCCATGCGCAGGCGGATCAAGGCCTTGCGCATCTCCCGCCGGGAGTTGGTTTGCGGCAGTTCAGTCAGGCTCATGGCAGCAGGCGCTCCCGGTCGTTGGCCAGCTCTTCGAGGGTGGCATGGAAAGGCGTGGATTCATCAAACACCGCCGCCTTCAACCGCAGCCCGCAGAACGCTGCGGCCAGTACGTAGAACACGCAAAGGCTGATGATCCCGGTCAGGCGGTAGGTGTCCCAGACGAGGATCATGACCAGCGCCGATAACCCCACCAGCAGCAACAGGGCAAATACCAGCGCCAGGCCGGCAAACAGCAGCAGGCTGACGGTGCGTGCCTTCTGTTCCTGTAACTCGATGCCGAACAGCTCGACATGGCTGTGCAGCAAGCCCAGGACTGCAGCGCCAAGGCGCCGCGATGTGGAGCTTGGGCCCGAGGACGAGCCGGTTTCGCCGATAGACATGATTAGCGCCTTGTAGCCAGCAGGCCAATCAGAAAGCCCACACCGGCAGCGATGCCAACGGATTGCCACGGGTTGGCCTGGACGTAGTCTTCGGTGGCGGTGACTGCCGCCTTGCCGCGTTCGCGCAGGGAATCTTCGGTCAACTTCAAGGTTTCACGAGCCTGTAGCAGGCTGTCGTGGATCTTTGAACGCAGCTCATCAGCCTGGTCACCGGCGAGAATCGCGGTGTCGTCCAGCAGCTTTTCAGTGTCACTGACCAAGGTCTGGAAATCTTCCATCAGTATCTCTTGAGCAGTCTTTGCCGTTTTTCTGGCCATGGTTATCTCCGTGAGTGGCTGTCTGATGCTTTTGCAAGGTTTTGGTTGAGAGTCGCCGGCATCGGTGAAGGTTCACTGCAATTGTCTGGTACAGCTTTTGCTTTGCCTTGGTGCGCAAGCCGCAAGGCTTGCGCGCAATGTGGGCGGTTTCGGCCAAAGCCTTGAAAAACCTTACCCTAAATCACTAAAACCCGTGGAAAAACCCGCAAGTCACTGCCTTATTCAATCGTCATTGCGCCAAAGCGGCTCATACCCTCTGAGAAGGGTAGAGCACCCGGTGCCAATTTAGTGCGCGATCATCCGGCAATGACCTGCTTTGGTGCTTTTTCCTGAACTGCAGGCCTGCCAATCCCCATGGAAAATGTGCAAAGCGCGGTGGACACCCTGGTCCACAGCTCCAATACGCTGTTTATTCTGATCGGCGCGGTGATGGTCCTGGCGATGCATGCCGGCTTCGCGTTCCTGGAAGTCGGGACGGTGCGGCAGAAGAACCAAGTCAACGCATTGTCGAAAATCCTCAGTGATTTTGCAGTGTCGACCCTGGCCTATTTCTTTATAGGCTATTGGATCTCCTATGGGGTCAGCTTTATGCAGCCGGCCGCGGTGCTCAGTGCCGACCACGGTTATGGGCTGGTGAAGTTCTTTTTCCTGCTGACCTTTGCGGCCGCCATCCCGGCGATCATCTCCGGCGGCATTGCCGAGCGTGCACGTTTTGTTCCTCAGCTGTGCGCCACGGCGTTGATCGTGGCGTTTATCTACCCGTTTTTCGAGGGCATGGTATGGAATGGCAACTTCGGTCTGCAAGCCTGGTTGCTGGCGACTTTTGGCGCAGCGTTTCATGACTTTGCCGGCTCCGTGGTGGTCCATGCCATGGGCGGCTGGCTGGCGCTGGCGGCGGTGTTGCTGCTGGGCCCGCGCCAAGGCCGTTATCGCGATGGGCGCCTGGTGGCGTTCGCGCCTTCGAGCATTCCGTTCCTGGCGCTGGGCTCGTGGATATTGATCGTCGGCTGGTTCGGCTTCAACGTGATGAGCGCGCAGACCCTGTCCGGGGTGAGCGGCCTGGTGGCGGTCAACTCGCTGATGGCCATGGTCGGCGGTACGGTGGCGGCGCTGGTGATTGGGCGTAACGACCCGGGCTTCTTGCACAATGGTCCGTTGGCCGGGCTGGTGGCGATTTGCGCGGGTTCCGACCTGATGCACCCGGTCGGCGCATTGGTTACCGGTGTGGTGGCCGGTGGCTTGTTCGTCTGGTGCTTTATCGCCGCCCAGGCTCGCTGGAAGATCGATGATGTGCTGGGTGTGTGGCCGCTGCATGGCCTGTGTGGTGTGTGGGGCGGGATTGCCTGCGGGATCTTCGGCCAGAGTGCCTTGGGTGGGCTGGGCGGTGTGAGCCTGATCAGCCAGTTGATCGGTTCCGCCCTGGGGGTGGTGGTGGCCCTGGCTGGCGGGTTGTTGGTGTACGGGGTGCTCAAGCGCCTTTGCGGCCTGCGCTTGAGCCAGGAAGAGGAGTACTACGGTGCGGACTTGTCGATCCATAAGATCGGCGCAGTCAGTCAGGATTGATCGGGGCTTCACGGGTGTCGTCCGTGTGCGGGTAGAAACCGTGGAGCAAGCGGTAGCGATTGCGCCGCACCTCGTCGACCCGGTCACGTACCTGCTGGTCGGGCAGGCCGAGCATGATCATTGCGTGCGACGCGAGCATCAGGCTCGACTCCAGCAGCTCCGGCACCACTTCACTGGCGCCGGCGGCTTTCAGTTCAGTCAACTGGCTGTCGTCGCGGGTGCGCACCAGGATCGGCACTTTATGGTTGATCCGCCGTGCCTCCTTGAGCACTGTCAGGGCCACGTCGCTGTTGTCCACGGCAATCACCACCAGGCGCGCGCGTTCCAGGCCAACGGCGCTGAGCAGGGCGCCGCGCCGGCAATCACCATAATGCACGCTGCTGTCCTCGGTAGCGGCTTCCTGCACGCGCTCGGGGTTATCGTCCAAGGCAATGAACGCCTGTTGTTCACGGCGCAGGAAGCGCCCGATGGATTGACCGACCCGGCCATAGCCGCAGATCACTACATGCCCGCGTAACTCTGCGTTAAGCGCGGTGATAGCTTCCAGTTGCACTTGCTGGTTGGGTTTGCGATGCAGGCGCAGCGCGATAGCGGGTGCAGCCCGCAATAGCAGGGGCGTGAGCAGCATGGAGCAGAAAGTGGCTGCCAGCAGCAGGCTGCTGATTTCGCCTGGCAGCATATTGCTCAGTTGCATCTGTGCCATCAGTGCAAAGCAGAACTCGCCGCCCTGGGCCAGGGCCAGGCCGCTGCGCCAGGCGGTTTCGCTATCGCTGCCGCGCAGCTTGACCAGAGCGGCTACGACACAGCCCTTGATCAACATCAGCGCCAGGGTCAGCCCGAGGATCTGCAGGCTGTGACTGACGAACAACTGCAGGTCGATCAGCATGCCGATACTGACAAAAAACAGCCCCAGCAGGATGTCGCGAAATGGTCGGATATCGGCTTCGATCTGGTGCCGGTAGTGGCTTTCACCTAGCAGCATCCCCGCCAGGAACGCGCCGAGAGCCGGCGACAGGCCCAGCAAGTGCGTGAGCCAGGCGGTAAGCAAGACGATCACCAGGGCCAGGAGCACGAACAGTTCCGCCGAATGGGAGGCGGCCACTTCGTGGAACAGGCGCGGCAGCAGCCAGCGGCTGGCGAGCAGCAGGCCGAGGAACAACACCACGGTCTTGCCCAGGGTCAGGGGCAGGGCCCAGTACCAGGCCTGCTCGCTGCTGCCGGCAAATACCGGGACCAGGGTCAGCAGCAGCACCGCGACCACATCCTGGAACAACAGCACGCCAATCGCGTTCTGCCCATGGCTGCTGAAAATCTCCCCCAGGCTGGTCAACTCCTTGCTCACAATGGCGGTGGATGACAGTGCCAGCCCGGCCCCCAGCAGCAACGCGGCGACTGGCGACATGCCCATCAGTAGCAGCAAGGCCCCCAGCAATACGCCGCAGCACAACACTTGCAGACTGCCAAGACCAAACACTACCCGACGCAGGGTGAGCATCTTGGACAGGGAAAACTCCAGGCCCAGGGAAAACAGCAGGAACACCACTCCCAGTTCGGCGAGGTCGGGCAGGTCTTCGCTGTCATTGACCCAGTCCAGGGCCGTTGGCCCCACGGCCAGGCCCACGCACAGGTAGCCGAGCACCGGCGGCAGTTGCAGGCGGCGGAACAGTGCAATGACGACCAGGGATGAGGCAAGAATGATCAGCAGGTTGGCAAACACAGACATCTCCGTCGGGGTGTTGCAGGAAAAAAGCCGCGAGAATCGCTGAATAAGTTATAGGCCATGGTGATCTGGATCAGGTCTTTGTCATGACTCGACGAGGTTTTTCATGGGGCCTAGAATGAGTACCTGTTTCTTATCGGGTCTGTAAGTCATGCCTCCTGAATGCCAGTTGTTCGGCACCCTGGGCTGCCATCTGTGTGAGCTTGCCGAAGCTGAAATCATGCCGTTGGTCGAACACGGGCTGTTGGTCGAGTTGGTGGATATCGCTGATTCGCAAGCGCTGTTCGAAGCCTATGGCCTAAGCATTCCGGTGCTGCGCCGGGTTGATACCGGCGCGGAACTGGGCTGGCCGTTCGACACTGAACAGGTGGTTGCCTTTCTAATCTAGCGCCAACCCATGGCAGGTTGCTGATTATTCGGTTACTGTATGTTTGTACAGCGATTGAGTGAGAGGGAACGCCCGTGGTGAATGTTGAACAATTGAAAAGCAGCGTCAACCGCATGTCCGTCGATATCGTGCGTGATGCTGTGAATGAGCTGCGGCTCGATGGCCTGGTCACGGAAGGCAAGACGCCGTTCAACAAAGTGCATTTCAATACCTGCTTTGCCGAAATCGAAGCGTTGTTCCAGCGCGCCGGTTATCACAAGCAGTTGGACGTGGTGGGATACCAGGGCCTGTTGTATGCGTTGTACGACCCTGGCCGCTGGGAGGCGGTGGACGTACTGCGCTGGCTCAAGGAGTTCACCGAGGCTGCCAGTGCCTCGCCGGTGCTGCGGGCCGAATTGGTCAGGGCTTGAGCTTCTGGGGGATAATGCCCCCTTAGTTTTTCCAGGCCTTGAGTGTACACATGTCCGATACCGGTTTTTCCGCTGCCCAGAACCAAGCCAGTACGCTGTACCTGCCGCCTGGCCCCTGGGCGACGGTGCTCGATTGCCTGTGCGAGCACTTTCGCGCCATTGGCCGCGAGCAGTGGCTGGACCGTATCGCCCGTGGCCGGGTGCTGGATGGCAATGGCCAGCCCATCGGCGTGGGCCTGGCCTACAAGGAAGGTTTGCGCATCCACTACTTTCGCGAAGTGCCGGATGAAAAACTGATTCCGGTGCATGAGACCATCCTGTACGCCGATGAGCATCTGGTGGTGGCCGACAAGCCGCACTTCCTGCCAGTGACCCCTGCCGGCGAGTATGTCGAGCAGACATTGCTGCGCCGCCTGATCCGCCGCCTGGACAACCCGTCCCTGGTGCCGTTGCATCGTATTGATCGCCATACCGCCGGGCTGGTGCTGTTCTCTGCCAACCCGCAAAGCCGCTCGGCGTATCAACAACTGTTCCCCACCCGGCGGATCGATAAATTCTACGAAGCCATTGCGCCGGCCTTGCCTGCACTGACATTTCCGCTGGTGCACAAGAGCCGCCTGGTGGAGGGTGAACCGTTCTTTCGCATGCAGGAAGGACCTGGTGTGAGCAACACGGAAACCGCAGTGCAGGTTCGCGAAAAAAACGGCGACCTATGGCGTTATGGCCTGTTTCCGGTGACGGGCAAGAAGCATCAACTGCGCGTGCATATGACGGCGTTGGGCGCGAGCATCTGTAATGATCCGTTTTACCCCGAGGTCATCAAGGATGCCGTGGATGATTATGCCAACCCGCTCAAATTGCTGGCCCAGGGCGTACGGTTTATCGACCCGGTGACGGGCGAGGAGCGCAGTTTCAGCAGTAGGATCGTGCTTGAGTGGTGATGTTTCCCACACCCCAGATACAACAAAGCCCGCTCAAAAGCGGGCTTCGTCGTATCTGGCGTTAAGACTTACAGGTCTTTAACGGTGCGAACCTGATCCTTGTTGATGCGGGTACGCTTGCCATCCAGTTGTTCGAATTCGTAGAAGCCCGAATCCTGATCGAATTTAGGGGTGTCGACAGCCTGGATTTCGCGACCGTCATTCAGGGTGATCACTGTTGGCGAGGCGCAACCGGCGAGGGTAGCAAGGCCCAGTGCAAGCATGAGAGCGGCGATGGTCCGTTGGGTCATGAGTCTTCTCCGAGAGTAATGCTGTGTTGAGTTCTGACCTTGTGACGTATGCAACGTCGGCAAAGTTCCTTGTATAGCGCTCATTCTGACACGCCGGGGCGTGGGTGCAACAACTCTGGTGTATTGAGGTTGGCCAGGCGCGGGTCATTTTCTGCGCAGTCGAGCGCCTGGGCCCCCAATTTCAGGAGGATCTGGCGCGGGCTGCGCTCTGCAGCCCGCCAGGCATCTTCCACTGCGTCGCGCAGGCGCGTCGGTATGACGCAGAGCAGAGGTTCCCAGAATGCGCCATGACGGATCATCACCGGCACCTGTGGGTGTTGGCGGGCGGTTTCGAGCAGGTCTGCCAGCAACTGCCCGTCGATGTGCGGCACATCACAGGGCAATACCAATAGGTGTTCATGGCGTGCGGCGGCCAGCCCGGCACGGATGCCGGCCAAGGGGCCCGGGAAGTCGGGACTGTCGTCGCTAACCAACTGGTCGCCATAGGTGGCGTACTGCGCCTGGTTGCGGTTGCAGGAGATGATCAGGTCGTCGGTCAACGCTCGCACCCGTCGATGCAGGTGGGCAATCAGCGGTTGTCCGTGCCAGTCGAGCAGGCCCTTGTCCAGCCCGCCCATGCGCTGGCCGCGACCGCCGGCCAGCAATAGGATGGAGCAGGGCAGGGGCGAAGAATTGAGTGGCATGACGGCTCCGCAGCGGCAGTGAAATAGGGGGCTGTGATATAACATCGGGCTGTTCCTTCGACAACCGGACCGAGCCATGAAAGCCAAGGCTGATGCGCCTTTCGTACCTCTTAACATCGCTGTACTGACCGTCAGCGACACCCGCACCCTGGAAACCGACACCTCCGGGCAGGTATTCGTTGACCGCCTGCTTGCGGCCGGCCATCGCCTGGCCGAACGGGTACTGCTCAAAGATGACCTCTACAAAATCCGTGCGCAAGTGGCGCACTGGATCGCCGAGGACGTGGTGCAAGTGGTGCTGATTACCGGTGGGACCGGCTTCACTGGCCGCGACAGCACCCCGGAAGCTGTCAGTTGCCTGCTGGACAAGCAAGTGGACGGGTTTGGCGAGCTGTTCCGGCAGATTTCGGTCGCTGATATCGGCACTTCCACTGTGCAGTCCCGCGCCTTGGCCGGCCTGGCCAATGGCACCCTGGTGTGCTGCCTGCCGGGTTCCACCAATGCGGTGCGTACCGGTTGGGATGGGATCCTTGCTGAGCAATTGGATGCCCGTCACCGCCCGTGCAATTTCGTGCCGCACCTCAAGCTGGCCGAGCCGTGTGAATCCCGTGGGTAAGCCGGGTAAAACCGGTGCGTTGATGCCGGTAGAAGAAGCACTCGAGCGCCTGTTGAGCATGGCTGAGGCCGCACCAATCCGTGAGCAGGAACACCTGCCATTGGCCGAGTGCGACGGCCGCGTGTTGGCCGAGGCGCTGGTGTCCACCCTCGACCTGCCGCCCTGGCCCAACAGTGCCATGGATGGCTACGCCTTGCGCACGGCCGACTGGACGGGGGAGCCGCTGGTGGTGAGCCAGCGCATTTTCGCCGGCCAGGCCCCCGAGCCTTTGACGGCGGGAACCTGTGCGCGGATCTTCACCGGTGCCCCGGTACCTGAAGGCGCCGACTGCGTCGAAATGCAGGAAAATGCCGAGGTGCAATCCGATCAGCGCGTGAGCTTTACCCAGGCGCTGCACGTAGGGCAAAACATTCGGCCCAAGGGTCAGGAAACCACGGTCGGCGAAGAAGTCCTGGCAGCCGGTACGCGGCTCGGCCCGATTGAGCTGGGCCTGGCGGCCTCGCTGGGGCGCGATCGCCTGGCGGTGGTGCGGCGCGTGCGTGTGGCAGTGCTGTCCACCGGCGACGAGTTGATCGAACCGGGCCTGCCCCTGGGGCCGGGGCAAATCTACAACAGCAACCGGCGGGTGTTGTGCAGTTGGTTGCAACGCCTTGGCTGCGAGGTGATCGACGCCGGTATCTTGCCCGATGACCTGGAATTGACCCGTAGCCGCCTGGGGGCACTGGGTTCGGTTGACCTGATCCTGTCCACCGGTGGTGTTTCGGTGGGGGAAGCCGACTTCCTCGGGATCGCACTACGCGAGGAGGGCGAGCTGGCCTTGTGGAAGCTGGCGATCAAGCCTGGCAAGCCCCTGACATTCGGCCACTTCCGGGGGGTGCCGGTGATCGGCCTGCCGGGGAATCCGGCGTCCACCCTGGTCACGTTCGCCCTGCTGGCACGGCCCTACCTGCTGCGCCGCCAAGGTGTCGAAGCGGTGCAGCCCCTGCGTTTCGAGGTCCCGGTGGGATTCGTCTGGGCCAAGCCGGGCAACCGTCGCGAATACCTGCGCGGGCGCCTGGAGCAAGGACGGGCAGTGATCTACCAGAACCAGAGCTCCGGCGTATTGCGCAGTGCCGCCTGGGCCGAGGGCTTGGTGGAAGTCCTGGAGGGCACCACCCTGGCGATCGGCGACCGGGTGAACTTCATTGCGTTGAGTGAACTGCTGGGCTGAAGAATTAATTTACAGCCCAATGGCTTTTTTCTGACTGCCGAAGGTCAACATCCCTCAGGTACCCTCCAACGATAGGAGCTTCACTCCATGAGCAAACCCAAGGCACTGCTGATTCTGCACGGCAAGCAAGCCCTCAACGAAGACGTGCGGGCGGCAGTGCAAGGCAAGCGCGAGCAGGGGTGGGAGTTGGCGGTGCGCGTCACCTGGGAGGGTGGCGATGCCCAACGCCTGGTGGGGGAGGCCCTGGAGGCCGGCTACACACGCCTGATTGCGGGCGGCGGCGATGGCACCTTGCGCGATGTGGCAGAGGCCATGGCCCGGGCGAAAACTGACGCCAGCCTGGTGCTGATGCCCCTGGGTACCGCCAATGACTTCGCCCGTGCAGCCGGTGTACCGCTGGAGCCGCGCCTGGCCCTGGAGCTGTTGGATACTGCGCCACGGGCCATCGATCTGGGGGAGGTTGGCGGGCAGGTTTTCCTCAATATGGCCACCGGTGGTTTTGGCAGCCAGGTCACGGCCAATACTTCCGAAGACCTGAAAAAGGTGTTGGGCGGCGCTGCCTATCTGTTCACCGGCCTGTCGCGGTTCAGCGAGCTGCGGGCGGCCTATGGGGAGCTGGTGGGCCCGGACTTTCACTGGCGTGGCGAGTTGCTGGCCTTGGGCATTGGCAACGGTCGCCAGGCTGGGGGCGGGCATGAGCTGTGTCCGGGCGCCCTGGCCGATGATGGCCTGCTGGATATCAGCATCTTGCCCGCGCCCCAGGAAGTGGTCGGCACCCTGCTTAGCCTGATGACCGACGGCTGGGGTCTGGACAACATGTTTGTGCGGGCGCGCCTGCCGTGGGTAGAGATCAAGGTGGCCGAAGGGCTGGCGATCAACCTCGATGGCGAGCCGCTCAAGGGCGATGACTTGCGTTTTTGCGCGTTGCCCAAGGCTTTGCAGGTGCACTTGCCGGTGGATTCGCCGTTACTGGCTAATCGTCCAGGCTGATGATCTGCTCGCGCACCGCGAACAGCACCAGGCCGGCGACATCGAAAATCTGCAGGCGCTTCATGATTTGCGAGCGGTGAGCTTCCACGGTCTTGATGCTCAGGCCCAGGCCGTGGGCGATCTCCCGGGTCGATTTGCCGCGCACGATCAGGCGCAGGATTTCCAGTTGGCGTGCCGTCAGGTTGTGGCGTTGCGCCGGCGGGGCCGGGTGGGACTGGCTGTGGATCAGGGCCTGGTTGATCACCGTGTGGGCGATGGCCGGGCTCAGGTAGCGCTCGTTGTTGCGCAGCGCCAGCAACGCATGTTCCAGCTCATTGGCGGTGGTGTCCTTGAGCAGGTAGCCGTGGGCACCTGCCTCCAGGGCACGCATGATCAATTGCGGATCGGTGTGCATCGACAGGATCAGCACTTTGCTCTTGGGGTAGGCGTGCTTGAGCTGTTGCAATGCATCCAGGCCGCTGGTGTGCTTCATCGACAGGTCCAGCAGGACGATGTCGGGCTGCAGGGCGGTAAATTGTGCCAGCACTTGCGCGCCATCGGTGGCTTCCCCAATCACGGCATAGCCGGGGATATCCAGGATCAGTGCGCGTACGCCGGCGCGGATCAATGCGTGGTCATCTACCAGGAGTAAATTGCAGGTCACTCTAGAACCTTAGGGGGACTGGCCCGTTCGAGGGTGCGGGGCGCCCAGGGGAACAGCGCTTCGATCCGCGTGCCGAGGCCCGGTTGGCTCCTGACGGACAACCTACCGCCCAATTGATCAATGCGTTCGGACATACCAGCCATGCCCCGTTGGCCTTCCAGGCCCGGGTCGGTGGCGGGCAGGAATCCCTGGCCGTCATCGCTGATATACAGGGATAGCCCCTGAGGCAAGCGTTGCAGGCGTACCAGCAGGTTGCGCGCCTGGGCATGGCGCAACATGTTGGTCACGGCCTCCTGGGTGATACGAAAGGCCGCGACCGCCATCTCTTCCGGAATCCCGGTCAGGCGTTGCTGGCATTCCAGGCTCCAGTGCACCGGGGTGTTTTCCAGGGTCTTGAGCAGGTGCGCGCGCAGGCTCGCTTCCAGGCCCAGGCTGGTCAGTTGCCGGGGGTTGAGAATGGCCGATACGTCGCGCACCTTGGCCAGGGTTTCGTTGAGGGTGTTGCACAGTACGTTGCATTGCTCCTGCAAGTCGGCCGGCAGACGGCGCTGCAGCCAGTCACTTTGCAGTTTGGCGGCGGTCAGTAATTGGCCGATATCGTCGTGCAGTTCGCGGCTGAGGCGATGACGCTCGTTTTCCTGGACCTGCAGCAGGCGGTCGGCCAATTCCTGGGGTTGGAACTTGATGGACTTGCGCGAGCGCCAACGCTGCAGGCCCGCAGCAGCGAGGGCGGCGAGGTTGAGCACGAGCAAAAAGATCGGCAGCGGCGCTTCGTGGGCATACACCCAAAGGCTGACCAGCGTCGCGCACAGGCACAGGCCAAGCGTGACCCAACGGGTATTGCCCGGGGAGACGAACCTGGTGATAAGTGACTTGGGGCTGGCGTACATAGCAGATGGAGCCGATGGAGGTTCGCTGCGGGTAGACCGGTCATGACCGCCGACCGGGCTCTGTTTGGAAAACGATTGGGTTTGGTGTTGGTTCGAGGTGCTTCTCGGGTGTTATTACATCATCACGGTCAGCCACTTCGAACGTGCTAATGGTACCACCAACAATTACCGTTGGTCGCCTGGTGCAGTGCTTAGTTCAGCGGGTCTAGTTGTACTGTTAATCAAGTTTTGCATCGTTATTACCAATACTGGCTTATTGATAGTTGGCTGGCTAAATACCTGCCGGGGTATTAGTTGGGCGCGCGTCCGTGGCTTGGATTAACCGAGCGCCAGGTTCAGGAGGCGTGGGGCATGGAGTGGCGATAATGAGCGCCAGCGTCCTTCTGTGGGATCTGCTGGGCAACGGTTTCAATCAACGTGGTTTGCTCAGCGTCATCCAGGCTGAGTTTGCCGGTCTTGATATCGATCAGTTCCAGTTGCCAGGCCAGCAGCGTCAGGCAGTCGTGCAGGGCGGCGAGTGCCGCATCGTGGAGTTGCATCGGGCTTTGGGCGTTGCAGATCAGGTCCTGGATATGCCGGGAAAAGTTGCCAATGGCGGGCAGTGTCATGGCGTCGGCCTTTTCGGCCAGTTTGACCAGGCTGTTTTTCATGCAGTCGATGGCATCGTTATCGTTGCGGATCAAATGCAGGTGAGTCAGGCATTCCTCCGACTTGGCCAGCAGCATTTCTGCCTCCAGGAGGAACTCGGGAAGTGCGTCTTGCCACTCTTTACCGTCGTTCATCATGAAAGTCTCCACAACATACGGTCAGATAATGAGGCGCCCCACCGGGGCAACGGCTTCAAACTAGCGCCGAAATATGACCGAAGTCTGTAGTTCGTTTCTGAATTTTGAGTAGTACTTTTATTTGAATGATCGGCGTCGCGACTGCTGGCGCTGCTTGCAGTGGAAACAACCAGAGGCGTTCGCATTACTTCGATTGCCCAGGTGTTAATGCCTGGAAGGCCCTTGGGCCGTGGGCTTGCGATAGCAAACAAAAGCCTGACTCCATTCATGCAATGAGAATGGCGTCACATTAATGGCTATTGGATATCGCGAATATCAGGTTGGACCTGATTGCGACTAGGGGAATCCCTTACATGGCTGAACCTTGTGACCGTTTGGGGGTCACGGCGCGTTGCCAGACCACCGGACAGTAAGGTGAAACCAGTAAAGCATGATGTCAGTGTGACATCAATGCATTTGCGTGGCATTTTAGCGAGGGTCAAGGTCTGGCGCGAGCTGCCGATAACCTTCTCCAGTAAGCAGCGATTCTTTTCAGCACACCCAGGAGTCTTCAATGGCTGGCATTCTCGACACGGTAGATCAACGCACGCAATTGGTGGGTGAGAATCGCCTGGAGATCCTCATGTTTCGCCTGGCCGGGCGCCAGTTGTTCGCGATCAACGTGTTCAAGGTGCAAGAAGTCCTGCAGTTGCCCAAGCTGACCCTGATGCCCCAGCGCCACCCGTTTGTGTGTGGCGTGGTCAACCTGCGTGGCCAGACCCTGCCGGTGATCGACCTGTCCCAGGCCATCGGCATGCGTCCACTGGTACCGGGGCCCAACAGCACCATTATCGTTACCGAGTACAACCGTTCGGTACAGGCCTTCCTCGTGGGGGGTGTCGACCGCATCGTCAACATGACCTGGGAGTCGATCCTGCCGCCGCCGGCCAGCGCCGGCCGCCAGCATTACCTCACGGCCATCAGCAAGGTGGATGAGCAGTTGGTCGAAATCATCGACGTGGAAAAAGTCCTCGCCGAGATCGTGCCCTACAACGCCAAGGTCTCCCGGGAAAAACTCGAGGACCCGGTCCTCGAGCGTGCCCGTGGCCGCGAAGTGTTGCTGGTAGATGACTCCAATGTAGCCTTGTCGCAATTGCGCGACACCCTGGGGCAACTGGGGGTGAAGATGCATATCGCCAGTGACGGCCTCAAGGCCTTGAACATGCTCAAGGCCTGGGCGGACACCGGCGTGGTGATGACCGACAAGCTGTTGATGATCTTCACCGACGCCGAAATGCCCGAGATGGACGGCTACCGCCTGACCACCGAGATCCGCAACGACCCACGCCTGCGTGACCTCTATGTGGTGCTGCACACTTCGTTGTCCGGCAGCTTCAACGATTCGATGGTGAAAAAGGTCGGTTGCGACAACTTCCTCTCCAAATTCCAGCCCGACAAATTGGTGGACGTGGTGCGCCAGCGCCTGATGCTGGACGAAGTCCCGGCCTGATCCCCAGCCCCGTAGGAGCCGGCAAGCTGGCTCCTACAATGCATAGGGATATTTTGATTCTGGCCGCGTGCTCGTATAGGGTGACGTTTTTGTTCACAGGAACCCAGGCTCATGCTTCGTCTCAGCGCGTTGTATCGGTACCCCTTGAAGTCGGGCAAGGCAGAGACCTTGACCCATATCGGCCTGGACAAACTCGGGCTGGACGGGGATCGACGCTGGATGTTGGTGGATGAGGCCAGCGGGCGTTTCCTGACCCAGCGGGCGGTGGCGCAGATGAGTCAGCTGTCGGCACTCTGGAATGCCACCGGTGGCCTGACCTTGGGCGGTGCCGGCCGACCCAGCCTGGACGTGGCGTTGCCCGGCGCAGACGCCGAGTTGCGCGGTGTCACCATTTGGCGCGACACCTTGCGGGTTCCCGATGCCGGCGATGAAGCTGCGCGCTGGGTCAGCGACTTTATCGGCAAGCCGACCCGGCTGGTGCAAGTGCCCCTGGAGCGTGCGCGTACCACGGCGGCCGGCTATGGCAAGGATGATGATCAGGTTGCGTTCGCTGATGGTTTCCCTTTGTTGCTGATCGGCCAGGCATCCCTCGACGACCTGTCGCAGCGCATCGGCCGGCCCATGGAAATGCTGCGCTTTCGCCCCAACCTGGTGATTGAAGGCAGCGAGGCGTTTGCCGAGGATGGCTGGAAGCGCTTGCGCATTGGTGATGTGGAGTTTCGGGTGGTCAAGTCCTGCTCCCGCTGCATCCTCACCACCATCGACCCGGCGACCGGTGAGCGCAGCGCCGACCGCCAGCCGCTGGCGACCTTGGAAACCTACCGTAAAGAACCCGATGGCGTGATGTTCGGCCAGAACCTGGTCAATGACGGGGTTGGCCGCCTGGAAGTCGGCATGCCGGTGACAATCCTGGAGTAAACCAGGCTCCACAAAAAATGCCCGTCTCACAGAGACGGGCATTTTTTTGCGCGGGGTAAAGGCTTAGCCGCGGTATTCGCACAGGTAGGCAGTGTCCACGGCCACCTTGAGTTGGAACTTGCTGTCGGCAGGCACATGGAACTGGCTGCCCGCAGCGAAGGTTTCCCAGCTGTCGCTGCCTGGCAGCTTGACGGTCAGTGCGCCGGAGACCACGTGCATGATTTCACGCTGGGCCGTGCCGAACTCGTATTCACCCGGGGCCATGACGCCGATGGTCGCTGGACCTTCAGTGGTACCGAAGGCGATCGACTTGACGGTGCCGTCGAAGTACTCATTGACTTTGAACATGGGTGAATCCTCGGAAAAAGGGCTAGGAAAGGTCGGCCAGTATGCCTTCTACACGGGCAAAATCAACGGCAGCAAACGCGCCGTATTACGCGCATCCTCCAGGGCCCGATGTTGCTGGCCGTTGAACTGCATGCCCGCCAGTTGCAACGCGCCATTGAGCCCCAGGGGCTTGTCCAGGCGCCGGGCCTTGGCGAAGCGCTGCTTGAGGTTCACATGGGGCGTCTGGCCCAGCACGCTGGCCAAGCCATGGCGCTGCCACTCCAGTTCCAGTTGCTGGCGGTCGTAGTCGCCCCAACTGGCCCAGCCTTCCAGGCGCGGATGGTGCTGGCCCAGCCAGCGTTCGAACAGCGGCCAGACCTCGGTCAAGGGTGCCGCGCTGTCGATACTGGCCTGGCTGATATGCGTCAACTGGCGGCAGAACGGCGTCAGCAACGGCCGGCGCAAAGGCCGCACGAAGCGCTGGAAGTGGTCCAGTTCGCGGCCCTGGCGGTTGACCAGGGTCACGCCGATTTCGATGATTTCCATCTCCGACACGGGCCAGCCGCCTTCATCCGTTGTGGCTTCAAGATCAATAATCAGCCAATGAGGCATCGCAGGTTCCCGTACTCATCCCTTTCTGATGGGGATAGAGCGTAGCCAAGCCTGGTAGTTCCGCCCAGGGCTATTCGATCTGCAGCAATACCTGGCGATTACGTACTTGATCGCCTGCGCTGACTTGAATGGCCTTGACCACCCCGTCGATACCCGCCTTGAGCGGGTGCTCCATTTTCATCGCTTCGAGCACCAGCAGCAGTTGGCCCTTGCGCACCTCATCGCCTTCGCTCACCTGCACCAGGGTAATCGCGCCGTCCATTGGCGCCTTGACCGTGCCACTGCTGGCCGGCGCCTCACGACTGGCCACGGTTTGCGTCTGGTTGTTCACGCACAGGCTGCTACCGGCGTCTAACAGCCAGAGCCGGGTGCCTTGCAGGTGATAGGCAAGCCGGCGCCGAACACCGTTGATGACCAGGCTGGCCCAGCGCCCGTCACTGCCTTGCAGGTGTATCGCGATGTCGCCGATTTGCAGGTGATCGTCCGCCGCCACCCGCGCGCTGACCTCATGACACTGCTCCCCAACGCTCAGGCGATAGGTCCAGGGCACGCTGGCATTGTTGCGCCAGCTCGCCAGAGCCGGGCGATGCAGTGCCGCGCTGTGTCGATAGAACAGGGCGGCGGCCACTGCCAGTTGTTCATCGCTGATGGGAGGGCGGGCAATATCACTGAAGTGTTCGGCGATAAACCCGGTACTGAAATCCGCCGCGACAAACTGCGGGTGCCCGAGCAAGTCCACCAATAACCGCTGGTTACTGGGAACTCCCAGCAGCACACAGTCCTGCACCGCGCGCAGGAGCTTGCGCCGCGCCTCTTCGCGGGTAGCGCCATGGGCGATGATTTTGCCCAGCATTGGGTCGTAGAACGGGCTGATCCGCTGCGGGGCTTGCAAGCCATGGTCGACCCGCACCCCAGCGGCCGGCTCCCAGCGCAGCACCTCGCCGGTCTGGGGCAAGAAGCCCTGGGCCGGGTCTTCGGCGTACAGGCGCACCTCCATGGCATGCCCGGTCAGTGTCACTTGCTCCTGGCGCAACGGCAGGGGCTGGCCGGCGGCGATTTGCAGTTGCCAATCCACCAGGTCCAGGCCGGTGATCAGTTCGGTGACCGGGTGTTCCACCTGCAGGCGGGTGTTCATTTCCAGGAAGTAGAAACGCCCGCTCTGGTCCAGCAGGAACTCCACGGTGCCGGCGCCGACATACGCCACCGCGCGCCCGGCCTTGAGCGCCGCTTCGCCCATGGCCTGGCGCAACTCGGCGGTCATGACCGGGCAGGGCGCTTCTTCGATGACCTTCTGATGGCGGCGCTGCACCGAGCAATCACGTTCGCCCAGGTAGATCAGGTTGCCGTGGGCATCGCCGAACAGTTGGATCTCCACATGGCGCGGCGCGATAAGTGCCTGCTCCAGGATCAGTTCGTCACTGCCAAAGGCGTTCAAGGCCTCGGAGCGTGCGGTATGCAAGTGTTCGAGCAGTTGCCCGGGCGCGTGCACCAGGCGCATGCCGCGTCCGCCACCGCCGGCACTGGCCTTGATCATCAGCGGGTAGCCGATGCTCTCGGCTTCGCGTTGCAGGGTCGCGTCGTCTTGTGCGCTGCCCTGATAGCCGGCAATGCACGGGACACCGGCGGCGAGCATGGCGATTTTCGACAGGCGCTTGCTGCCCATCAATTCGATGGCGTCGGCGCTGGGGCCGATAAACACCAGGCCGGCGGCGATGCAGGCCTTGGCGAACGCGGGGTTTTCCGAGAGAAAGCCGTAGCCGGGGTGGACCGCATCGGCACCGGTGAGGCGCGCGGCGTCGAGGATGGCCGGGATGTTCAGGTACGACTGCTGCACCGGGGCAGGGCCGATGTTCACCGCTTCGTCGGCCATTTGCACGTGCAAGGCGTTGGCGTCGGCTTCGCTATAGACGGCCACGGTGCGGTAGCCCAGGGCTTGGGCGGTGCGCTGGATACGGCAGGCGATTTCGCCACGGTTGGCGATCAGTATTTTATTGAAGCTGGGCATTGTGGGTCCCTGTCTGATTGGTTGCGCAGGTGTGGGCTTGTGTGGGAGCAGGCAAGCCAGCTCCTACAGGGAGTGGGGCGTTTTCAAGATCAAATTACCCACCTGGCCTTGCGCTTCGCGACAAACGCCTGCGTTCCTTCAATCCCTTCTTCCCCGGTCACTGCTTCGGCAAACCAATCGGCAGCCTGATCCAGCAGCAGTTCCAATGGCTGATCCAGGCTCTGGAGCAACAACGCCTTGGTCCGGGCATTGGCGCGCGGGGCACAGCGCAACACCTGGCCCAACACCTCATCCAGGCGCTGCGCCAATCCCTGGGGATCATGCTCGACAAAGTGCACCACCCCCAGGCGCTGCGCCTCGATCCCGTCAAACCGCGCCGCGGTCAACGCCAGGCGCCGGGCTTGGGTCAGGCCGATACGCCGCACTACAAACGGCGCGATCTGCGCCGGCAGCACACCCAGGCTGGTTTCCGGCAAGCCGAACTGTGCCTGGTGATCGGCAATCGCGATGTCGCTGACACACGCCAGGCCAAACCCACCGCCCAACACCGCGCCCTGCAGCACCACGATCACCACCTGCGGCAGCGCTTCGACTTCCTGCAGCAGCGCGCCAAACACCCGGTTCAAATCACGCAAGCCCTCGCGGCTGCCCGCGCGGCTCATGTCCTTCACATCGCCGCCCGCACAGAAGTGCCCGCCAGCGCCGCTGATCACCAATGCCCGCACGTGTTCGTCACGCGCCACATCTGCCAGCACCGTGCGCAGTTCGCTGACCATCTGCAAGCTCATGGCATTGCGGTTCTGTGGGCGATTGAGGGTGATGTGCAGCACGCCGTTGTGCGGTTCCAGCAGCAGGGTTTCGCAGGCGTTCACGACTTTTTCCCCGGCAGCGTGCCCATCAATTTGCAGATGATCCCCAGCATGATCTCGTCGGCGCCGCCGCCAATCGACACCAGGCGCACATCGCGATAGGCGCGGGCCACCGGGTTGTCCCACATAAAGCCCATGCCGCCCCAGTATTGCAGGCAACTGTCGCTGACTTCGCGGCCCAGGCGCCCGGCCTTGAGCTTGGCCATCGAGGCCAGTCGTGTCACGTCCTGGCCCTTGATGTATTGCTCGGTGGCCTGGTAGACCAGCGCGCGCAGGCATTCGATTTCAGTGGACAGTTCGGCCAGGCGGAAGTGGATCACCTGGTTGTCGATCAAGGCCTTGCCGAAGGTCTGGCGCTCCTTGCAGTAGGCGATGGTGCTGTCGATGCACGATTCCAGGCCCTTGATCATATTGGCTGCGCCAAACAGCCGTTCTTCCTGGAATTGCAGCATCTGCATCATGAACCCCGCACCTTCATGGCCGATGCGATTGCGCTGGGGCACGCGCACATCATCGAAAAACACCTGGGCGGTTTCCGAGCTATGCATGCCGAGTTTTTCCAGGGGCGGGCTGACGCTGATGCCGGGGGTGTTCATCGGCACCATGATCAGTGACTTGTTGATATGGGGCTTGCCGTCCGAGGTGTTGGCCAGCAGGCAGATAAAGTCGGCGCTGGGGGAGTTGGTGATCCACATTTTGCTGCCGTTGATCACGTAGTCGTCGCCATCCTTGCGTGCGTGGGTTTTCAAGCCGGCCACGTCGGAGCCGGCGCCGGTTTCCGAGACGCCGATGCAGCCCACTTGTTCGCCGCTGATAGCCGGGCGCAGGAACTCCTCGCGCAGCTCATCGGAGCCAAAGCGCGCCAGGGCCGGGGTGCACATATCGGTCTGCACGCCGATGGACATCGGGATGCCGCCGCAGCGGATGGTGCCGAACTCTTCGGCGGCGACTATCGAGTAGCTGTAGTCCAGGCCCATGCCGCCGAACTTCTCCGGCTTGGAAATGCCCAGCAGGCCCAGGTCGCCGGCCTTGCGGAAAATTTCGTGGATGGGGAAGCGCCCGGCTTTTTCCCATGCGTCGACATGGGGATTGATCTCGCGGTCGACAAAAGCCCGTACGGTACGACGCAGCTCTTCGTGTTCCTGGGTGAAGATCATTTTTATTGTTCTCCTGATCGTTAAAAGCGCGCGGCGCCGAAGCTGTTGGGTTGCAATTGGCGCACCTGAGCTTCTTGGCAGATATCCAGCAGGTAACCCAGCAAAGTGCGGGTGTGCCGTGGGTCAATCAGCCCGTCATCCCACAGGTTGGCGCTGCCATACAGGGCCGTGGACTGGCTATCGAGTTTCTGTGCGGTGACCTGTTCGAGCATGTCGAGCACCTTGGGGTCGGGCACCAGGCCGTCTTTCAATTGCTTGGCCTCGGTGACAATACGCAGCACTTTGCCGGCCTGGGCGCCGCCCATCACGGCGGTGCGGCTGTTGGGCCAGGCGAAGATAAAGCGCGGGTCCAGGCCCCGGCCGCACATCGCATAGTTACCGGCACCATAGGAACCGCCGACCACCACAGTCAGCTTGGGCACGCGGGCATTGGCCACCGCCTGGATCATCTTCGCGCCGTGCTTGATCACCCCTTGTTGTTCGGATTCGGTACCGACCATAAAACCCGTGGTGTTGTGAAAGAACAGCAGCGGCGTCTGGCTCTGGTCGCACAACTGGATAAATTGCGCGGCCTTGCTCGCGCCCTTGGGGGTGATCGGGCCGTTGTTGCCGATAAACCCGCAGGCGCGGCCCTGGATCTGCAAGTGGCCGCAGACGGTGTGGGGATCGTACTCGCCCTTGAATTCGAGGAAGTTGGAGCCGTCGGCGATGCGCGCGATGATTTCCCGTGCGTCGTAGGGTTTTTTCGGGTCGTCGGGGATCAGCCCCAGCAGCTCGTCAATCGGGTACAGCGGCTCGGCGTAGGCCCGCGCCGGTGCAGGCGGCAACCGGTCATCCCACGGCAATAGGCTGACAATCTCGCGCACGATGCGCACGCCATCGGCGTCATTTTCGGCAAGGTATTCGGCGGTGCCGGCAGTTTGCGCATGCATCTGGGCGCCGCCCAGTTCTTCATCTGTCGCCACTTCGCCGGTGGCGGCCTTGAGCAGCGGTGGGCCGGCCAGAAACAGCTTGGCCTTGCCGCGCACCACCACCACGTAATCCGAAAGTCCCGGTTGATAGGCACCGCCAGCGGTGGCCGAGCCGTGGACTACGGTGATCTGTGGCAGGCCCATGGCCGACATCCGCGCCTGGTTGGCAAAGCTGCGTGCGCCTTCGACGAAAATCTCTGCTGCGTAATTCAGGTTGGCGCCGCCGCTTTCGGCCAGGGTCACCACCGGCAGTTTGTTCTCCATGGCGATCTGTTGCAGGCGCAGGGATTTTTTCAAGCCCGACGGCGAGATCGTCCCGCCCTTGATCGCACTGTTATTGGCCACCACCAGCATGCGCACGCCGCTGACGTAACCGATACCGGCAATCAAGCCGCCACCGGCCGCGCTGCCGTCCTTGTCATCGTGCAATTTGTAGCCGGCCAGGCTCGCCAGTTCGAGGAAGGGCGCGCCGGGGTCAAGCAACAGGTTCAGGCGTTCGCGGGGCAGCAGTTGGCCGCGCTTGTCGAATTTGCCCTTGGCCTCGGCGGCCTTGTCCAACAGGTTCTGTTCCAGTTGGCGCAGGTGGTTGATGGCCGTGAGCATGGCCTCGCGGTTCTGCGCGAACTGCGGGCTGTGGGCGTCGAGTTGGGAGTCGATGACCGGCATGGTTTATTGGCCCTCCTTGAGTACATCCGGCAGGTAGGCGCGGTGAAAACCATTGAAGGACGGGCTCGGCGCCTGCGCCTTGTGCAGCGGCCAGGCACGGCTGCCCAGGCTGGCGGCGCCGTCGATGCGCAGGGTGCTGCCGCTGACGAACGCGGCGGCGGGGCTGAGCAGGAACACAATCGCCGCGCTGACTTCCGATTCAGTGCCGATGCGCTTGAGCGGCACATGCTCGCGCAGGGTCGGGATCACCGCCTTGAACGCACCTTCGTAGGTGTCCATGCCACTGGAGGCGATCCAGCCTGGCGCCACAGCATTGACCCGCACCCCGGCGTAGCCCCACTCGAACGCGGCGGTCTTGGTGAAGTTGTCCATCCCCGAGCGCGCCGCGCCGGAGTGGCCCATGCCGGGCATGCCGCCCCACATATCGGCCAGCATGTTGACGATAGCGCCGCCTTTTGTTCCCAAAGAAGGTTTGCTCATGGATTGGTTGAACACCTCACGCGCCACCAGGAAACCGCCCACCAGGTTGGTGCGCAGTACGGTTTCAAAGCCTTTTTGATTGATCGACGCCAGGGGTGACGGGTATTGGCCGCCAGCATTGTTCACCAGACCGTGGATCGGGCCGTGCGTCTCGATAATCTGGCTGACCAGCGCCTTGACCGCTTCTTCATCGCGAATATCGCAGGCCTGCCAGCTGGCGCGGCCGCCGTCATCGCTGATTTCCTGGGCGACACCTTGCAGTTTTTCCGGCTTGCGCCCCACCAGCACCACATGGGCGCCGAGGGCTGCCAGTTCATGGGCGGTGCAGCGGCCGATGCCACTGCCGCCGCCGGTGACGATAATGGTCTGCCCCTGGAACAGGTCGGCTTTGAAGATCGAGTCGAAGGCCACGGCGAGAGTCCCTTAGTTGAGTTGATCAGCGAGGTGGCGGGGCACGGCAATCGGTATTTCCAGCAACTGCTGGGCGAAGGCCTTGCCCTGGGGGTCGATGCGCAGGCTGGCGATACCGCCGCCGCCCAGGGCATTCTCCAGGAGGAAGTTAAGGCTGTGGCTGCCGGGCAGATACCAGCGCTCTACGCGCCCGTGCAGTGGGTCGAGGACGTGGCTCATCCAGTCGACGATCACCTCGGGCGTCAACGCTTCGGCGATCCACGGCAAGTAGTCGGGCCGGCGCGCGATCACGCCGATATTGCTGTGATTGCCCTTGTCACCGGAGCGCGCCACGGCCAGTTTGACCAGCGGCACGCTGGCATCGGCGCGGCCTTCGGGCCGGGGTGGGTCGAGGGGGGCGTGGGGTGTGCCTAAGGCGGCCGTTGCAGGCAGTTCGCAGGGGTAGGACTGCCCTTGGAAGTCGACGCTCAGGCTGCAGGCGCGCTTGTCGATCAGGAATGAAAACAGGCGGATCAGCGGATACACGGTGGGCCGGCCGCCGACAATGCCGGTCAGCCCCGGCGCCATACCGGTGGCGGCCTGGGCGATCTCCCGGGCGAACAGCACCAGTGCCTGTTTGCTCGGGTGACGCACCGCCAGTTTGAGCACCACTTCGCGGCAGTCCTGGCGCCGGGCGTGGGCGCCGTAGGTGGCTTCGCTGCCGAGCAATTCAATATTGACCTCGGTGTAGGGCGCCCAGCCGCGCTGGCTGAACAGTTCGGCAGTCTTGTTGATGATCGCCTGGCTGACCCGTTCGGCCTTGGCCCGCGCATCGATGCCGGCCAGCAGGCAACTGGCGGTGCAGCGAAAACCGTCGGGGTAGGTGGCACTGACTTTGTACTGGTCGGTCGGTGCCTGCCCTTTGGCGCCGTGCAGGCGCACGCGGTTTTCGCCTTGCTGCTGCAGCGTGACCTGGCTGAAATCGCAAATCACATCCGGCAGCAGATAGGCCCGTGGGTCGCCGATTTCGTACAGCAGTTGTTCGGCGACGCTCAGTTCGCTGATCAGGCCGCCTGTGCCCGGTGCTTTGCTCACGGTGAATTGGCCGTCGGCGCTGACTTCGACAATCGGGAAACCGATGTGCTCGTAGTCCGGTACCTCGCGCCAATCGGTGAAATTGCCACCGGTGCACTGCGCGCCACATTCGATGATATGCCCGGCCAGTGCGGCCTGTGCCAGGCGGTCGTAGTCCTGCCACGACCAGTTGAACTCATGCACCAGGGCCGCGCTGACCACTGCGCTGTCCACCACGCGCCCGGTGATGACGATATCGGCGCCCAGTTGCAGGGCCTGGACGATGCCCGGTGCGCCGAGGTAGGCATTGGTGGACACGCACATCGCCGGTAAAGGCGCGCCGCTGAACATATCGCTGATGCCCTGCAGTTGCTTGAACTGCGGTTGCAGGTCATCGCCCAGCACCACGGCGATTTTCAATGGCACCCGGGCCTGGTCGCAGGCAGCCTGCAATGCCGCGGCGCAGGCCTGGGGGTGGATGCCACCGGCGTTGCTGATCACGCGGATGCCCTGGCGCTGGATATCGCCGAGCAACGGTGCCAGCACTTCGACAAAGTCCGTGGCGTAGCCGGCCTGGGGATCTTTCATTCGCGCGCCGGCGAGGATCGACATGGTGACTTCCGCCAGGTAGTCGAACACCAGGTAATCCAGCGCGCCGCCTTGCACCAACTGCGCGGCGGCGGTGCAGGTGTCGCCCCAGAATGCACTGGCGCAGCCGATACGAACGGTCTTGTCCATGGGAAGTCCTTCTCTGGAAAATCGCTGGGTCGAGACTACCAAGCAAGCGCTTGGTTTGTAAACTCTGGTCATAACTTTTGCCCAAGCGCTTGCTTGGGTGGCTGCCACGGCCTAAATTGCCGGCCATGACGCAATCAAAGTAGTTGAGGAGAGCAGCATGGATGAGCAAAAAGCCCTGGAGGTGATGCGCACCATGGTGGACGGCGGGCAACTGACCGACCCCGACAGCGCCCGGGGCAAGCTGCTGCAGACCGCGGCTCACTTGTTTCGCAACAAGGGCTTTGAACGCACCACCGTGCGTGACCTGGCCAGTGCCGTGGGGATTCAGTCCGGCAGCATCTTTCACCACTTCAAGAGCAAGGACGAAATCCTGCGGGCGGTGATGGAGGAAACCATCCACTACAACACCGCGATGATGCGTGCCTCTCTGGCCGAGGCGAGCAACGTGCGCGAGCGGGTGTTGGCCCTGATTCGCTGCGAGTTGCAGTCGATCATGGGCGGCAGCGGCGAAGCCATGGCGGTGCTGGTGTATGAATGGCGTTCGCTGTCGGCAGAAGGCCAGGCCCAGGTGCTGGCGCTGCGGGATGTGTATGAAGAGATCTGGCTGCAGGTGCTGGGCGAGGCCAAGCAGGCCGGTTATATCAAGGGCGATGTGTTTATCACCCGGCGTTTCCTGACCGGGGCGTTGTCCTGGACCACGACGTGGTTCCGCGCCCAGGGCAGCATGACCCTCGAGCAATTGGCCGATGAAGCGTTGCTGCTGGTACTCAAGGCCGATTAGGCGTGGCGCACAGGCCATTTATTGTCGGGTAGAAAGTTGTCTCCCCAGACAAAAACGCCTAGCTTAGCGAGATCCAGATTTTGAACGGTGCACGCCTGATGTTTTCGCCATTGCAACTGGCTGCAGGACTTACAGTATTGGCAATGGGCACCTTGTGGCAGGCGCAGGTTTCGGCGGCCCAATTGGTCCGGATCGGTGCCGCGCATTTTCCACCGTACACCGTGCGCCCGGAGCAGGGCGCCGACACCGGTTTGCTACCGCAACTGCTGGAGACGCTGAACCGTACGCAGACCGAGTACCAGTTCGTGCTGGTACCAACCTCCATCCCCCGACGTTTTCGCGATTTCGAGCAGGGCCGGATCGACATGGCCATTTTCGAGAACCCGCAATGGGGCTGGCAGGATATTCCCCATACCAGCGTCGACATGGGCCTGGAGGACGCCGAGATTTTCGTCGCCCAGCGCCAGCCCGGTCGCGACCAGGCATATTTCGCCGACCTCAAGGGCAAGCGCCTGGCGGTGTTCAGCGGTTATCACTACGCCTTTGCCAACTTCAACCCCGACCCCAAGTACATGGCTGCGCAGTTCAACGCCACGTTGACCTATTCCCATGACAGTAACTTGCTGATGGTGACGCGTGGCCGGGCGGATATCGCCCTGGTGACGCGCTCCTACCTCAGTGACTTCATGGTGCGCAATGCGGACACGGCCGGGCAGTTCCTGGTGTCGGAGCGCATCGATCAGGTCTACCACCACTACGCGTTGCTGCGGCCCAAGGCTGCGATCAGTGGCCCGGCGTTTGCCGCATTGCTCAAGGGCCTGCGCGACAGCGGCGAGCTGTTGAAGATCTTCGAGCCGTACCGCATTGAGGTGCTGGCGGTGCCCGACGCGCGGTGATCCGGGAACTACCGGCTTAAATTTTTGTGGCTGGTTCACGTCACTTCGACTAACTGTCGACGATTATCGTGAGCGCCCTCTATGCCCAATCCCCAAGACTTGTCAGTCCTGCCACTCCCGGCAGGGCCCGCACTTAACGCAGACGAAAGTGACGGGCGCCTGACCCTGACCGTCGCCGGCCAGCCCCTGGTGCGCCTGCGCCTGGAGCGTGGCGAAGCATTGCACCTGCACTTGCAAAACCCAGGCGAGGTGCCGTCAGTGCAGGCCTTGTGGGCAGCAGCTTATTGGCTGTTTGCCCGCGAGCCCGAGCGCCAGCAGTTGGCCTGGCATCTTGAGCACGCCCCGGACGAGGCCCTGCGCAGCGGTCTGCTGCTGGCCACGGAGGTGGCGGGGCAATTTCGTTGCGAACGCACCCTGTTCTGGCAATTGCCGCAGCCGTGGCTGGGCCAGGCGTCGAGCGGTGTTTACCCGCAGCAAATGGTCATCAGCACTGGCAAGCGCCATCCCCTGCGTGCGCCCAAGCCGTGCGGCGAAGTCTATCGACGTTTCGATGCGCGCCTGGGCGCCTGGATCTCACTGCGCACGCTGGAGATCGATGTGGACCTGGCGCGCTTCAATCGCTGGCAGAACAGCGCGCGGGTCGCCAACTTCTGGCAGGAAAGCGGCAGCCTGGAGCAGCATCGTGACTATCTGCACAAGCTTGCAGCCGACCCGCATACCTTGACGTTGATCGGCTGTATCGACGATGAGCCCTTTGCCTATTTCGAGGCGTATTGGGCCAAGGAGGATCGCATCGCGCCGTTCTATGAGGTGGACGACTACGATCGCGGTATCCATATGCTGGTGGGGGAGGAGCATCACCGTGGGCCGCACAAGGTCGCCAGTTGGCTGTCGGCGTTGGTGCACTACTTGTTCCTCGACGACCCGCGCACCCAGCGGGTGGTGGCGGAGCCGCGGGCTGACAACGAGAGGATGATCGGCCATATGCACAACCAGTGTTTCCACTGCGAAAAGGAATTCGATTTCCCCCACAAGCGTGCGGCGCTGATGATCCTGGGGCGGGAGCGGTTTTTTGAGCGGTGTGGGTTGGTCTGAGGGCTACAGGGCAACGAATATCAAATGTTGTGGGAACGGGCTTGCTCGCTCCCACACACGCTCACCCGTGATTGCAATTGCGTGGTGCTCAGACACGTCGGGCAAAGGTATCGCTATGGGTCCCCGAAACCTTGCGGCAGTGCACCAGCGCGTCGCGGATCATAAAGTTGACCAGGGTCGGCGACACGCCCAGTTCCTTGGCAATGTCCTTTTGCGGCACGCCATGCAGGCGGTACATCTCGAAGGCGTAGCGCGTGCGCTGGGGCAGTTCGGTCAGGGCGTCGGCGATGTTTTCCAGGGTGGAAAAATTGATGTGCGAGGTTTCCGGTGAAGCGCCATGAATAACCACATTCAAGCCTTCCTCTTCCGTCCCGGAGTACTTCAGTTCCAGGGCCTGTTTACGGTAGTGGTCGATAGCCAGGTTGCGCACGATCTGGAACAGGTAGCTCAGTTGCGCCTTGAACGATGAGGTGATCTGCGGTGCCGATTGCAGTCTGAAGTAGGCGTCCTGCACCACGTCTTCGGCGCGGGAACGGCAGCCGGTAATGCGCGCCGCGATCTTGACCAGGATCAGTCGATTATCGACAAACGCCTGGAGTAACGGTGAATCGCACCTGCTTGTGGATACTTGTTCCGTCATGGAAATCACCTTGCTGCAATAAGGTTAGTGGAGGGCATCCCTGCTGAGGCCTCCTACACATCGGGCAACAAATTATTCTTAATGATAATGATTGTCAAATGAGAAGTGGAACTAATCTTATACCGAAATGCAAACTGTGAGGTGCAATCTCTTTGCGCGCGGGCCCTGGCCTGGCGACTAATTATTTTGCCGTGCCATCCGTTCTCATTGGTGACAGGCCAGCCAACACGCCGGCCATGGATTTGCACCCGGAGGAGGACGACATGCGTTTGTATCGCGAGAACCCAGCGTTCCAGGCAGGGGTGGTCTGAGATGAGCACGTCGACCCGCTTGCGCCTGTTTTGCCTGCCCTATTCGGGCGCCAGCGCCATGTTCTACAGCCGCTGGCGCCGGGCGTTACCCGAGTGGTTGCAGGTGCGCCCACTGGAGCTACCGGGGCGAGGCATGCGCATGGACGAACCCTTGCAGCGCGATATCAAGGTGCTCGCCGCGCAATTGGCTGGCGAGATCAGTGCCGAACTCGACGGCCCCTACGCCTTGTTTGGCCACAGCCTCGGTGGCTTGCTGGCGTTCGAGCTGGCCCATGCCCTGCGTGAACGCGGGCTGCCTGCGCCCCTGGCGCTGTTTGCCTCGGCCACCGCCGGCCCGGCGCGGCGCGACGTCAGTGAGTACGCCGTGGAAAAAGACGACACCCAGTTGATCGACCGCCTGCGCACGCTCAAGGGCACTCCCGAAGACGCTCTGGCCAACCGTGAATTGATGCAGTTGGCGCTGCCGATCCTGCGCGCCGACTTCCTCTTGTGCGGCAGCTTCCACTACGGCGAGCGCGAGCCGCTGTCGATGCCGATCCATGTGTTCGGCGGCAAGCAGGACGACGTGCGCGCCGACGAGTTGCTCGACTGGCAGGAAGACACCGCCAGCGGTTTCTCCCTGGACATGTTCGAGGGGCATCACTTCTACCTGGTGCAGCAGCAAAGCTCGCTGTTGCGCTGCGTGCGGCGCTATGCCGACGAACATTTGACCCGCTGGCGCCATGGCGCTGCCCGGCGGGCGGCCTTGGCGACCGGCTGAACCCGCCGCCGCGCGCCCACGCCCTCTATCCCCGATTTCCCCGTAAGCCGATTTCAGGCAGGAACCCCTCATGATGGACGCCTTCGAACTTCCCCGCACCCTGGTCCAGTCCCTCCAACGCCGTGCCACGCAGACCCCGGACCAGGTGGCCCTGCGCTTCCTGGCCGAGTCCGCCGACGACACCGTGGTGCTCAGCTACCGTGACCTGGACCTGCGCGCCCGCACCATCGCCGCCGCCTTGCAGGCCTCGGCCGGGCTGGGCGAGCGTGCGGTGCTGCTGTTTCCCAGCGGCCCGGATTACGTCGCGGCGTTTTTTGGCTGCCTGTATGCCGGGGTCATTGCGGTGCCGGCGTATCCGCCAGAGTCGACCCGTCGCCATCACCAGGAGCGGTTGCTGTCGATCATTGCCGATGCCGAGCCAAGGCTGTTGCTGACCAGCAGTGGTTTGCGCGACTCCCTGGGGCAAATCCAGGAAGCGCCGCCCTTGCTCTGCGTGGATGAGCTGCACAGCGAAAGCGCTGTCGGCTGGGTCGCACCAGACCTGCAGGACGACGACATTGCCTTCCTGCAATACACCTCCGGCTCCACGGCCTTGCCCAAGGGTGTGCAAGTCACCCACGGCAACCTGGTGGCCAACGAACTGCTGATCCGCCGTGGCTTTGGCATCGACCTCAACCCCGACGATGTGATCGTCAGCTGGTTGCCGCTGTACCACGACATGGGCCTGATTGGCGGCCTGTTGCAACCGATCTTCAGTGGTGTGCCGTGCGTGTTGATGTCGCCGGCGTACTTCCTCGGCCGGCCCTTGCGCTGGCTGGAAGCGATCAGCCAATACCGCGGCACCATCAGCGGCGGCCCCGACTTCGCCTACCGCCTGTGCAGCGAGCGGGTCAGCGAGTCGGCCCTGGAGCGCCTCGACCTGAGCCATTGGCGTGTGGCTTATTCCGGCTCCGAGCCAATCCGCCTGGACACCCTGGAACGTTTCGCCGAGAAATTCGCCCGCTGCGGCTTCACCCCGAACAACTTCTTTGCCTCCTACGGCCTGGCCGAAGCGACCTTGTTTGTCGCCGGCGGCACCCGTGGCCAGGGCATCCCGGCCTTGCGCCTGGACGAACAGGCGCTGGCCGCCAATCGCGCGGAGCCGGGGCAGGGCAGCGCGATCATGAGCTGCGGCACCAGCCAGCCCGAGCATGGGGTGCTGATCGTCGAGCCCCATACCCTGGCGGAACTGGCCGACAACTGCGTCGGCGAAATCTGGGCCACTGGCCCGAGTATTGCCCACGGCTACTGGCGCAACCCCGAAGCCACCGCCAAGACCTTCGTGCAGCATGCCGGTCGCACCTGGCTGCGCACTGGAGACCTGGGCTTTATGCGTAACGGCGAGGTGTTTATCACCGGGCGCCTGAAAGACCTGCTGATCGTGCGCGGCCACAACCTGTACCCGCAAGACATCGAGCAAACCGTCGAGCGCGAAGTGGAAGTGGTGCGCAAGGGGCGTGTCGCGGCGTTTGCGGTGAATGACCAAGGCCTGGAAGGGATTGGCATTGCTGCAGAAATCAGCCGCAGCGTGCAGAAGATCCTGCCGCCCGAAGCCCTGATCAAAGCCATCCGCCAGGCGGTGGCCGAGGCCTATCAAGAGGCGCCGTGCGTGGTGGTGCTGCTCAATCCCGGCGCGCTGCCGAAAACCTCCAGTGGCAAGGTCCAGCGTTCGGCCTGCCGCACTCGCCTGGCCGATGGCAGCCTCGACAGCTACGCGCAGTTCCCCGATCAGGCCGTGCAGGCCGGTGAGGGCGCCTTGGCGTCGGCGCTGCAACAGCAGATCGCCGCGATCTGGTGTGAGCAGTTGCAAGTGCCACAGGTGGCTGCCGATGATCACTTCTTCTTGCTCGGCGGCAACTCCATCAGCGCCACCCAGGTGGTCGCCCGGCTGCGCGAGAGCCTGGGCCTGGAGCTTAATTTGCGCCTGTTGTTCGAAGCGCCGGTGCTGGCTGATTTTGCCGCCAGTGTCGGGCAACTGCAGCAGGATGGCGGCGTGGCCCAGGGCGCAATCAACGCCTTGTCACGCCAGCAGGATATGCCGCAATCCCTGGCGCAGAACCGCCTCTGGATCACCTGGCAACTGGACCCTCACAGCAGCGCCTACACCATCCCCGGCGCCTTGCGCCTGCGCGGCGAGCTGGATGAAGACGCGCTGCAGGCAAGCTTCGCGCAACTGATCCAGCGCCACGAAGCGCTGCGCACGCGTTTTTATGAGCGCGATGGCCAGGGCTACCAGCGTGTCGATGCCCAGCGCGAGTTTGCCGTGCAAGTCATCGACCTGCGCGACTTGCCCGTGGCCGAGCGTGAAGCCCGCGCCGCACAGATCCGCGAGGACGAGGCGCGCACCCAGTTCGACCTGGAGCAGGGTCCGCTGCTGTGGGTCACGCTAGTGCGTCTGGACGATGAGGATCACCAGTTGCTGGTGACGATGCACCACATCATTGCTGACGGCTGGTCGCTGAATGTATTGATCGATGAGTTCTCGCGCCTCTACGCCGCCGCGTCCCAAGGCCAGACCCTCGCGTTGCCAGCCCTGGCCGTGCAGTACGCCGACTACGGCAGTTGGCAGCGCCAATGGCTGGCCGAAGGCGAAGGCCAGCGCCAATTGGCCTACTGGCAGCGGCAACTGGGTGACGAACATCCCACCCTGAACCTGGCCACCGACCACCCGCGCTCGGCCCAGCAACGGCACAGCGCTTCGCGCTACAGCGTGCGCCTGGATGCGGACCTCGGCGCAGCCATCCGCCAGACTGCCCAGGCCCACCAGGCCACGCCATTCGTGCTGTTGCTGGCGGCATTCCAAAGCCTGCTGCACCGCTACAGCGGCCAGCGCGATATCCGCATCGGCGTGCCCAACGCCAACCGCGGGCGTCACGAAACCCAGGGCCTGATCGGCTTCTTCATCAACACCCTGGTGCTGCGCGCCGAGGTGGATGCGCGCCTGCCGTTCAGCGAGCTGCTGACGGCGACCCGCCTGGCGGCCACCGAGGCCCAGGCCCATCAGGACTTGCCGTTCGAACAACTGCTGGAAGCTTTCCCACAGGCCCGGGAACAGGGGCTGTTCCAGGTCATGTTCAACCACCAGCAGCGCGACCTCAGCGCCTTGCGCCGCCTGCCGGGCCTGCTCGCGCAAGAGTTGCCATGGCACAGCCGCGAAGCCAAGTTCGACCTGCAACTGCATAGCGAAGAAGACCGCAGTGGGCGCCTGAGCCTGTCATTCGACTACGCCGACGAACTGTTCGACGCCAGCACTATCCAGCGTCTGGCCGCGCATTTGGTCAGCCTGTTGCAGGCTGTCTGCGCGCAACCGCAACAAGCGCTGGGCGACATCCCGCTGCTGAACGCCAACGAACACGCCCAGCAACGCACCTGGAGCGAGGCGCCGTGCGCACCGGCGCAGCACCTGGTGCCGGTGCAGCTCAACCAACATAGCGACGAGCGCACCGCCCTGGTCTGGCAGGACGCCAGCATGACCTTTGCCCAACTGCACACCCAGGCCAACCGCCTGGCCCATTACCTGCGTGACAAAGGCGTCGGCCCGGACGTGTGCGTGGCGATTGCCGCCGAGCGCTCGCCACAACTGCTGATCGGCTTGCTGGCGATCCTCAAGGCCGGCGGCGCCTATGTGCCGCTGGACCCAGACTACCCGGCCGACCGGCTGGCCTACATGCTGGCCGACAGCGGCGTGCAATTGCTGCTGACCCAGACCCATCTGCTGCAACAGTTGCCGGTGGCCGAGGGCGTATCGGTGATCGCCATGGACAGCCTCAAGCTCGACAGCTGGCCGACCCAGGCGCCGGGCCTGCACCTTGATCCCGACAACCTCGCCTATGTGATCTACACCTCCGGCTCCACCGGCCAGCCCAAGGGCGTGGGCAATACCCATGGCGCCCTGGCGGAGCGCTTGCAATGGATGCAGGCCACCTACCAGTTGGATGAAAGCGATGTACTGATGCAAAAAGCACCGATCAGTTTCGACGTGTCGGTGTGGGAATGCTTCTGGCCGCTGATCACCGGTTGCCGCCTGGTACTGGCCGGCCCCGGCGAGCATCGCGACCCCCATCGCATTGCGCAGTTGGTGCAGGAACATGGGGTGACCACCCTGCATTTTGTGCCGCCCCTGTTGCAGCTGTTTGTCGACGAGCCCCTGGCGGCCGAGTGCACCAGCCTGCGCCGGGTGTTCTCCGGTGGTGAAGCCTTGCCCGCCGAATTGCGCAATCGGGTCCTGGCGCAATGGCCAGCGGTGCAGTTGCACAACCGCTATGGGCCGACCGAAACCGCCATCAACGTCACCCATTGGCATTGCCAGGGTGCAGATGGTGAACGCTCGCCGATCGGCCGGCCACTGGGCAATGTGATTTGCCGGGTACTGGACGCGCAATTCAACCTGCTGCCAGCGGGTGTGCCGGGCGAGCTGTGCATCGGCGGGATTGGCCTGGCCCGGGGTTATCTGGGGCGTGCGGGGCTGACGGCTGAACGTTTTGTGGCCGACCCGCTGGGCGCGGCGGGCGCGCGCCTGTACCGCACCGGCGACCGCGTGCGCTGGGCTGCCGATGGCGTGCTGGAGTACCTCGGGCGCCTGGACCAGCAGGTCAAGCTGCGCGGGTTTCGCGTCGAACCGGAAGAAATCGAGGCGCGGCTGCTGGCCCAAGACGGCATCGCCCAAGCGGTGGTGCTGATCCGCGACACCGCCGGCGGTGCGCAGTTGATCGGTTACTACACCGCCAGCGGCGAGGTGGCTGAGCAGGACGTGAAAGCCGCCCTGGCCGCCGAGTTGCCGGAGTACATGGTGCCGGCGCAACTGATACGCCTCGACGCCATGCCGCTGAGCCCCAGCGGCAAGCTGGATCGTCGTGCCTTGCCGGAACCGGTGTGGCAGGTGCGTGAGCACGTGGAGCCGCAAACCGCGCTGGAACAACAAATCGCCGGGATCTGGCGCACGGTGTTGGGCCTGCCGCGTATCGGCCTGCGCGACGATTTCTTCGCCCTTGGCGGCCACTCGCTGCTGGCCACGCAAATCATCTCCCGTACACGCCAGGCCTGTGATGTGGAGCTACCGCTGCGCACCTTGTTTGAAGCCAGCGAGTTGGGGGATTTTGCCGAGCAGGTCCGCTTGATCCAGGCCAGCGGCCAGCGCAACCAACAGACCGCCATTGGCAAGGTCGATCGCAGCCAGCCGGTGCCGCTGTCCTATTCTCAACAGCGCATGTGGTTCCTCTGGCAAATGGAGCCGGACAGCCCGGCCTATAACGTCGGCGGCATGGCGCGCTTGCGCGGGGTGCTGGATGTGGGGCGTTTCGAGGCGGCGTTGCAAGCCTTGATCATGCGCCACGAAACCCTGCGCACCACCTTCCCGAGTCTCGATGGCGTGGCCCGGCAGAAAGTCGCCGCGCAAAGCAGCGTGCGCATGAGCTGGCAGGACTTCTCGGGCCTGACCGAGGCCGAGCGCCAACTGCGCTTGCAGCAACTGGCCGACCAGGAAGCCCACAGCCCGTTCAACCTGGAGACCGGGCCATTGCTGCGCGCCTGCCTGGTCAAGGCTGGCGATCAGGAGCACTACCTGGTGCTGACCCTGCACCATATCGTCACCGAAGGCTGGGCCATGGACATCTTTGCCCGTGAACTCAGCGCGCTGTACGAAGCCTTTATCGATGAGCGCGAATCGCCGCTCGAACCCCTGCCAGTGCAGTACCTGGACTACAGTGTGTGGCAGCGCCAATGGCTGGAGGCCGGTGAGCGTCAGCGCCAGCTCGACTACTGGACCACGCAACTGGGCAACGAACATCCCTTGCTGGAACTGCCCAGCGATCGGCCACGCCCGGCGGTGCAAAGTCATCAGGGCGAGTTGTACCGTTTTGACCTCAGCGCCGACCTGGCCGCCAGGGTTCGCGCCTTCAATGCCGAGCATGGCCTGACCCTGTTCATGACCATGACCGCAACCCTGGCGACGCTACTCTACCGCTACAGCGGCCAGACCGACCTGCGCATCGGCGCGCCAGTGGCCAACCGGATCCGCCCGGAAAGCGAAGGGCTGATCGGTGCCTTCCTCAACACCCAGGTCGTGCGCTGCCAGCTCAACGGGCAGATGCGCGTCGGCGAGCTGTTTGAGCATGTGCGCCACACCGTGATCGAGGGCCAGTCCCATCAGGACCTGCCATTCGACCATCTGGTGGAAGCCCTGCAACCGCCGCGCAGTGCTGCGTATAACCCGCTGTTCCAGGTGATGTGCAATGTGCAGCGCTGGGAGTTCCAGCAAAGCCGGCAACTGGCCGCAATGACCGTCGAATACCTGGCCAACGACGCGCGTGCCACCAAGTTCGACCTCAACCTGGAAGTCACCGACCTCGACCATCGCCTGGGTTGCTGCCTGACCTACAGCACCGACCTGTTCGACGAGCCGCGCATTGCACGCATGGCGGCCCATTGGTGCAACCTGCTGGAGGCGCTGATCGCCGATCCGCAGCAGCGTTTGAGCGAGCTGGCGCTGCTGCAGATCGATGAGCAGCGTGCCCTGCAAGACAGCCTCGGGATCGAGGCCGGCGAGCACCGTCTCGACCAGTGCATCCATCACCTGTTCAGCCAGCAGGTCCAGGCCCGTGGCGAGGCCCCGGCGCTGACCTTTGCCGGCCAGACCCTGAGCTACCGCGAGCTGGACAGCCGCGCCAATCGCCTGGCCTGGATGCTGCGCGAACGTGGGGTTGGCCCGCAGGTGCGGGTCGGCCTGGCGCTGCCGCGCTCCCTGGAAATGGTCATCGGCCTGCTGGCGATCCTCAAGGCCGGCGGCGCCTATGTGCCGCTGGACCCGGAATACCCGCTGGACCGCCTGCACTACATGATCGAAGACAGCGGCATCGGCCTGTTGCTCAGCGATGCGGCGATGTTCGACGCCCTGGGCACGTTGCCCGCCAGCGTCAGTTGCTGGTGCCTGGAAGATGACCTGCCGGTGCTCGCCAATTATCCGGCCAGCGACCTGCCGGCGATCAGCCTGGCGCAACATCAGGCGTACCTGATCTACACCTCCGGCTCCACCGGCAAGCCCAAGGGTGTGGTGGTGTCCCACGGTGAAATCGCCATGCATTGCCAGGCGGTGATCGAACGTTTTGGCATGCGCGCAGAGGATTGCGAACTGCATTTTTATTCGATCAACTTCGACGCCGCCACCGAGCGCCTGCTGGTGCCGCTGCTGCGCGGCGCGCAGGTGGTATTGCGCGCCCAGGGCCAATGGGATGCCGAAGAAATCTGCGGGCTGATCCGTGAGCATCGCATCACTATCCTCGGCTTTACCCCAAGCTATGGCAGCCAGCTGGCGCAATGGCTCGCCACCCAAAACCAAACCTTGCCGGTGCGCATGTGCATCACTGGCGGCGAAGCCCTGACCGGCGAGCATTTGGCGCGTATCCGTGCGGCGTTCCAGCCGGCGCTGTTTTTCAATGCCTACGGGCCGACCGAAACGGTGGTCATGCCCCTGGCCAGCCTGGCCCCCGAGGTGCTGGAGGAGGGCGCTGGCAGCGTGCCGATCGGTAGCATCATCGGCGCGCGGGTTGCCTATATCCTGGACGCCGACTTGGCACTGGTACCCCAAGGTGCCACTGGCGAGCTATTCGTCGGCGGTGCCGGCCTGGCCCAGGGTTATCACCAGCGTCCAGGCATGACCGCCGAGCGTTTTGTGGCTGACCCGTATGCCGATGGCGGGCGGCTCTATCGCACCGGCGACCTGGTGCGCCAACGCGCCGATGGCCTGGTGGAGTACTTGGGGCGGATCGACCATCAGGTGAAAATCCGTGGTTTTCGCATCGAATTGGGCGAGATCGAAACCCGCCTGCTTGAGCATGAGGCGGTGCGTGAGGCGGTGGTCCTGGCCCTCGACGCGCCGAGTGGCAAGCAACTGGCGGCGTATCTGGTCAGCGATGCCAGCGATCACGCCGACTTGCGCGAGGCGCTCAAAGTGCACCTCAAGGCGCAACTGCCGGACTACATGGTGCCCACGCACCTGATGGTGCTGGACAGCATGCCGCTGACCGCCAACGGCAAGCTCGACCGCCGCGCCTTGCCGCAACCGGACGCCGAGGCCAATCGGCAAGCGTACGTGGCGCCGAGCAATGAGCTGGAACTGAGCCTCGCCGCGATCTGGTGTGCGGTGCTTAACGTGCAGCAGGTCGGGCTGCACGACAACTTCTTCGAACTGGGCGGTGATTCGATCCTGTCGATCCAGGTGGTCAGCCGGGCGCGGCAGGCGGGGATTCACTTCAGCCCGCGCGACCTGTTCCAGCACCAGACTGTGCAGGCCCTGGCGACGGTGGCCACGCGCAGTGAGCAGATCACGGCCGAGCAGGGTGTATTGACTGGCCCTTCGGGCATGACGCCGGTCCAGCATTGGTTCTTCGACAGCCCGATCCCGGCGCGTCACCACTGGAACCAGGCGCTGCTACTGGCGCCGGTGCAGGCCCTCGACCCGCGCCGCCTGGAGCAGGCGCTGCTGGCGGTGCTGGAACATCACGACGCCCTGCGCCTGAGCTTCACCCAGCGCGATGCGCAATGGCATGCCGAGCATCTGGCGGTGCCGGAAGGCGGAGTGTTGTGGCTGGCCCAGGTGACGGATATGCAGCAGTGCGAGGCGCTGTTCGCCGATGCCCAGCGCAGCCTCGACCTGGAGCACGGCCCGCTGCTGCGCGCCTTGCTGGTGGACGGGCCGATGGGGCAGCAACGCTTGCTGATCGCGATCCATCACCTGGTGGTGGACGGCGTGTCCTGGCGCGTATTGCTCGAAGACCTGCAAAACGTCTATCGCCAGTTGAGCGACGGCCAGGCAGTCAGCCTGCCGGCCAAGACCAGCGCATTGCGTGACTGGGCCGCGCGTTTGCAGGCCTATGCCAGCAGTGAATCCCTGCGTGAAGAACTGCGCCTGTGGCAGCAACAGTTGGCCGGCCCGGCGGTTGAACTGCCGGTGGACCGCGCGCACGGTAGCCTGCGCAATCGCGACGCGCAGACCGTCAGCGTGCGCCTGGATGCCGAGCGCACCCGCCAATTGCTGCAGCAGGCGCCGAGCGCCTATCGCACCCAGGTCAACGACCTGCTGCTGACCGCACTGGCCCGCGTGCTGTGCCGCTGGAGCGGGCACGAGTCGACGCTGATCCAATTGGAAGGCCACGGCCGCGAAACCCTGTTCGATGAGATCGACCTGACTCGCAGTGTCGGTTGGTTCACCAGCGCGTACCCGCTGCGCCTGACCCCGCTGGATATCGAGGAGGCCAGCGGGCAGGGCGCATCGATCAAGGCGATCAAGGAGCAACTGCGCGCGGTGCCCCACAAGGGCCTGGGCTATGGCGTGCTGCGCTACCTGGCCGACAGCACCTGTCGCCAGGCCATGGCCGCGTTGCCGAGCGCTTCGATTACCTTCAATTACCTGGGGCAGTTCGACCAGAGTTTTGATAGCCAGGCGCTGTTCCACCCGCTGGAAGCGTCTGCCGGCCCGGCCCATGATCCGGATGCGCCGCTGCCCAACGCCTTGAGTGTGGACAGCCAGGTGTATGGCGGCGAATTGGTGCTGCGCTGGACCTTCAGCCGTGAGCGCCACGACCAGCAGACCATCAGCGAACTGGCCGATGCCTACCTGGGGGAGTTGCAAAGCCTGATCGCCCATTGCCTGCGCGACGACGCCGGTGGCCTGACGCCGTCCGATTTCCCCCTGGCGCACCTGACCCAGGCGCAGCTGGATGCGTTGCCGGTGCCGGCCAGCGCCATCGAGGACGTGTACCCGCTGACACCGATGCAGGAGGGTTTGCTGTTGCATACCCTGCTGGAGCCGGGCACCGGGCTGTACTACATGCAGGACCGCTACCGCATCAACAGCGAGCTCAACCCCGAGCGCTTTGCCCTGGCCTGGAAATCCGTGATCGCCCGGCACGAGGCCTTGCGTGCGTCGTTCTGCTGGAATGTCGGCGAAGACATGTTGCAGGTGATCCACAAGCCCGGCAGCACGCCCATCGAATACCTGGACTGGACCGGTACCCCGGCCGAACAACAGGAGCCACGCCTGCAAGCCCTGCTCAAAAGCGAGCGCGAGGCCGGTTTCGATCTGCTCAACCAGGCACCGTTCCACCTGCGCCTGATCCGCGTCGGCGAAGCCCGCTACTGGTTCATGATGAGCAACCACCACATCCTGATCGATGCCTGGTGCCGCTCGTTGTTGATGAATGACTTCTTCGATATCTACATGGCCCTGGGTGAAGGCCGCGAGGCGCAGTTGGCAGCGCCGCCACGCTATCGCGACTATATCGCCTGGCTGCAACGCCAGAACCTGGCCGAGGCGCGGCAGTGGTGGCAACAGAACCTGCAAGGCTTTGAGCGCACCACGCCCATTCCGAGCGACCGGCCATTCATGCGCGAACACGCCGGCCATAGCGGCGGCATGGTGGTGGGTGATTGCTACACCCGCCTGGATGTAAGCGAAGGTGCGCAATTGCGCGAGTTGGCCCAGGCGCATCAGTTGACCGTGAACACCTTCGCCCAGGCGGCGTGGGCCTTGGTGCTGCGGCGCTTGAGCGGCGAGCGTGACGTGTTGTTCGGCGTCACCGTGGCGGGGCGCCCGGTGGACATGCCGCAGATGCAGCGCACGGTCGGCCTGTTTATCAACAGCATCGCCCTGCGGGTCAAGGTGCCCGAGGACGATCAGCCGTGCAGCGTGCGCCAGTGGTTGAGCACCTTGCTCGACAGCAATATGCAACTGCGCGAATACGAGTACCTGCCGCTGGTGACGATCCAGGAGCACAGCGAACTGCCCAAGGGCCAGCCGCTGTTCGACAGCCTGTTTGTATTTGAAAACGCCCCGGTGGAAGTCTCGGTACTGGACCGCGCACAAAGCCTGAATGCCACCTCGGACTCGGGCCGCACCCACACCAACTTCCCGCTGACGGCCGTGTGCTACCCAGGTGATGACCTGGGGCTGCACCTGTCTTACGACCAGCGTTATTTCGATGAAACCACCGTGCAAGGCATGCTCGCTGAGTTCAAGCGCCTGCTACTGGCGCTGGTGCAGGGCTTCCATGGCGACATGGCCGACCTGCCGCTGATCGGCGAGCAGGAGCGTGAATTCCTGGTGGACGGTTGCAACCAAAGCGCTCATGACTACCCGCTGGAGCGCAGCTACGTCGAACTGTTCGAAGAGCAAGTGGCGCAGCATCCGCAGCGCATTGCCGCCAGTTGCCAGGACCTGCGATGGACCTATGCCGAGCTCAACCAGCACAGCAACCGCCTGGGCCATGCGCTGGTCGCGGCGGGTGTCGGCCTGGATCAGCCGGTGGCACTGCTGGCCGAGCGCGGCCTGGATCTGCTGGGCATGATCATCGGCAGCTTCAAGGCCGGAGCGGGTTACCTGCCGCTGGATCCTGGCCTGCCGACCCAGCGTTTGAGCCGGATCATCGACTTGAGCCGCACGCCATTGCTGGTGTGCACCCAGGCCTGCCATGAGCAGGCGCAGGCCCTGCTCGAAGATTTTGCCTGTGGCGCGCGGCCCAAGTTGCTGGTGTGGGAAGACGTGGAGGGCGCGGATACCGACCCGGGGATCTATAGCAGCGGGGACAACCTCGCCTATGTGATCTACACCTCCGGTTCCACCGGGCTGCCCAAGGGCGTGATGGTCGAACAGCGCGGCATGCTCAACAACCAACTGAGCAAGGTGCCGTACCTGCAACTGAGCGAGCAGGATGTGATCGCCCAGACGGCCTCGCAGAGTTTTGATATTTCTGTGTGGCAGTTCCTCGCTGCGCCGCTGTTCGGCGCGCGGGTGGACATCGTGCCCAACACCATTGCCCATGACCCGCAGGGTTTGCTGGCCCATGTCCAGGCCCAGGGCGTCACGGTTCTGGAAAGCGTGCCGTCGCTTATCCAGGGCATGCTCGCCCAGGACCACATCAACCTGGATGGCCTGCGCTGGATGTTGCCGACCGGCGAAGCGATGTTGCCTGCGTTGGCGCACCAATGGCTGTTGCGCTACCCGGATATCGGCCTGGTCAACGCCTACGGCCCGGCGGAGTGCTCGGATGACGTGGCGTTCTTCTGCGTCGACCTGGCCTCGACCCGTGGCACCTACCTGCCGATTGGTACACCGACTGACAACAACCGCTTGTACCTGCTCGACGGCGCGCTGGAGTTGGTGCCGCAAGGTGCGGTCGGTGAGTTGTGCGTGGCCGGCACCGGCGTAGGGCGCGGGTATGTCAGCGACCCGCTGCGCACCGCCCAGGTGTTTGTGCCGGATCCGTTTGGTGCACCGGGGGAGCGGCTGTACCGCACTGGCGACCTGGCGCGTCGGCGCAGTGACGGCGTGCTGGAGTACGTCGGGCGTATCGATCATCAGGTGAAGATTCGCGGTTATCGCATTGAACTGGGTGAAATCGAAGCGCGCCTGCACGAACAGCCCGAGGTGCGCGACGCTGCGGTGGGTGTGCAGGAAGGCGTGAATGGCAAGCACCTGGTCGGCTACCTGGTGGCGAGCGAGGCCAGCCTCAACCCCGGTGAGCGCCTGGACCGCATCAAGCAACGCCTGCGTGCCGAACTGCCGGAGTACATGGTGCCTTTGCATTGGCTATGGCTGGAGCGCCTGCCGTTGAACGCCAACGGTAAACTCGACCGCAAGGCCTTGCCGGCCCTGGAAATCGGCCAACTGCACAGCCAGGACTACTTGGCCCCGCGCAGCGAGCTGGAGCAAACCCTGGCCACGATCTGGGCCGAGGTGCTGAAGGTCGAGCAGGTGGGCGTGCTGGACAACTTCTTCGAACTGGGTGGGCACTCGTTGCTGGCCACGCAAATCGCCTCGCGCGTGCAGAAAACCCTGCAGCAGGATGTACCGCTGCGGGCGATGTTCGAATGCAGCACGGTGGCGGAACTGGCGACCTATATCGAAGGCTTGGCGGCCAAGCAAATCAGTGCCGGGACGGTGGATCGGTTGAGTGATTTGATGGCGGAGCTGGAGGGGCTTTAAGGTCGACGGTCGTTCCCCCGGAGCGCTTTCGGGGGGCGACGCCGCTGGTCGGTTGGATGGGGTTTTTCGTGGCTTACTGTCAATTCTGACAGTAGAAAACCCTCCTTTTTCAGTATGTGATGGACCGTATTGCAGGTTAGCGGTAGCGACTTGCACACACCCGGTCCTTTCTGAAATGGAGTTCCCCATGCCTGATTCAAAATCCAAGGTTGTAGAGCTGCCCGCACCGGTGCTGGTCGAGGCGCAAGGTCAGTCCCA
>Ga0265296_1000544_pt1 | contig 55281 bp, 50 predicted proteins | sample MunlanPumphouse1_FD_189073 | JGI IMG/M metagenome (GOLD analysis project Ga0265296, IMG submission 189073) | Groundwater microbial communities from a municipal landfill in Southern Ontario, Canada - Pumphouse #1 | ecosystem: Environmental > Aquatic > Deep subsurface > Groundwater | place...
TTTAAACAGCTCGTAATAAAAATCCTTAGTGACAACATTAAAGCGGTCTAATATCTTTTCCGAATTTACTTTTCAATTAGCCAATAAATAATATTTTTATCAACAACTTTGGGTACTAATTACCCATTGCGAGCGCAAGCGAAGTCAATCGCTACGCGAGATCTGGCGTAGCCATGACAATCTCACATACTATTTATTAAAATTATAGATTGTTTCTGAGATGAAGGTTTATTCTGTTAATAGTTCGTGAGATTGCCGTTCGGCTGTCTTCGACCCTGAGGCTCAGACCCGAAGGGAGCTCACGCCGAAGCCGCGTCGCTACGCTCCTCGCAATGACAGAACAACTTAAATTTAATTTTTAAATATAATTTTATGAGATTAAATGGTAAAGTAGCTATTATTACCGGCGCCGGGTCCGGAATCGGCCGGGGAGCGGCTTTAGCTTTCGCGCGCGAGGGCGCAAAAATTGTAGTGGCTGATTGGGGAGAAGAAACCGGGCGGGAGACCGTTAAATTAATTAAAAAGCAGGGAGGGGAGGCGATGTTCGTGAAAGTTGATGTCAGTAACTCTGCTGACGCGGCAAATCTGGTTAAACAATGTCTAGCTGCGTACGGACAAGTGGATATTTTATTTAACAACGCGGGTATTGTTAAAATGGGAGCTTTGCATGAAACCGCGGAAGCGGATTGGGACCAGGTGATAAATGTAAATTTAAAAGGTGTGTTTTTATGCTCGAAAGCAGTTCTGCCGCAAATGTTAAAGCAAGATAAAGGTAAAATCGTTAATACGGCTTCAATCGCCGGCCTGGTTGGTTTTGACCAGCTTGGCCCATATTGCGCATCCAAGGGCGGCATTATTGCTTTAACTCGCGAAATGGCCGTAGAATACGGGCCTAAAAAAATCAACGTTAATTGCATAGCGCCTGGCGTGATTAAAACCGCCATGACTAAGGATATGCTTAATGACCCGGCCACGGCGCAAGGCTTCGCCGCCAGTACGCCTTATCCGCGGCTGGGCGAGCCTGAAGATATTGCCATGGCCGCGGTTTATCTGGCATCGGACGAGTCTGATTTCGTTACTGGTGAAATTTTAGTGGTGGACGGTGGCTGGACCGTGAAGTAATAAAAATATTAAAACAATAAAACAAAAATACCGGTATTCACCGGTATTTTTTTATGTAGCCCCAGAGAGAATCGGACTCTCGTTTCATGGATGAGAACCATGTGTCCTAGCCACTAGACGATAGGGCCATATTATGTTCTATTAACTTATTATTAACATGTTATACACATAAAATTAGGCAGTTATCAATAGTTTTTCCTCTTGACAGACTTTATTTATAAGCTATAAAGTGTAAATGTTATTATAATACGGAGTATTCTGTAATATAACAGCTGGCTGTCACGGTTATCCTAAAAATAATTTGGACAGCGCATGGGGATTGAAGCGCCTGCATATGAATAATGTGCGGGCGCTTTGTTTATATCCGCAAATCTACAAATTAGCTACGAATATCACGAATAAAATAATTTTAATAATAAAATTTGTAAATTTGTAGCTGATTTGTCTGGCTTCGCCAGATCTCGCATAGCGAAATGAAATGTGATAAATTTGTAGAATGAGTACTAATTAAAATCATCTAACTCAAAATGCTTCCCATAAAATCTTTATGGCCTCGCAAAAATTCTTCGCTCGTTAGCGCGTTTTTTCCTTCAAGCTGCAAGCTTTTTATAATTAAAGCATTTTGGCCGCATTGCACGGCCAGGCCGGCATTATATTTAAAAGTTTTGCCCGGCTTATAAGAATTTATTTCTATTAGTTGCTTTTGCGCGGAAATTATTTTGACTTGCTGGCCGTTCCACCAGGTCCAGGCAACCGGCCAGGGGTTCATGGCTCTAATAAATTTTTCTAGATATGAAGCTGGTTTTAACCAATTGATTAAGCCGTCGCTTTTAGTTAATACTTTAACATAATTGGCTTGGTTGGAATTTTGTTTTTCCGGCGTAATTTTTCCGGTTAAATATTTTTTGATTGTTTCAATCAGAAAATCGGCGCTAGCTTCTGATAATTTATTATATAATGTTCCGGCCGTATCCTCGTCATTTATATTAATTGTGGCTTGCGCTAAGATTGCTCCGGTGTCCAAGCCTTTATCCATTTTTATTACGGTTAAACCGGTCTCTACGTCGCCGTTTAAAATAGCGGCTTGGATTATGGCCGCGCCTCGGTATTTTGGTAAAAGCGAAGCATGCAGATTAAGGCAGCCGTATTTTGGCAGATTTAAAATTTCCTCGGGTATAAGCTGCGCGTAAGCCGCTACAACAATCAAGTCTGGTTTAAGCAAAGATATTTTTTCCCTGATATCTATAATATGCTCTGGCTGTAAAACCGTAATATTTTTTTTCTCGGCCGCTATTTTTATGGGCGATGACGTTATTATTTGTTTTCTGCCGATCGGTTTGTCCGGTTGGGTAATAACTAAAACTATTTCAAAATCGCTATCGCTGTCTTTTGTTAAAGCCAAAAAGGCCGGCAAGCCGAATTCGGCAGTACCGATAAAAATGATTTTAGTTTTTTTATTTTTTTGATTCATGTAATAAAATTAAAATTGTCATTGCGAGAAGCCCGTTCCGCCGTCCGCCATCCGCCATCCGCCAACTGGCGGAGGCGGAGGCGGAGGCGGACGGGCGACGCGGCTTCGGCGTGAGCTCCCTTCGGGTCTGAGCCTCAGGGTCGAAGACAGCCGAACGGCAATCTCTGGTTTAGTTCCGAGTACGTGAGATTGCTTCGCTCCTTTCAGTCGCTCGGTTCGGCTGACTTCGGTGAGCTCAGTCGAACCGAGCTCACCGAAGTCGCAATGACATTTGTTCCTCTACTTTCACCGCTTTATCTATAAACAAAATTCCATCAAGATGGTCGATTTCATGCTGCGTCACCCGGGCCATCATGCCGGCCGCGGTCAGTTTGATTTTTTTACCTTCCCGGTTATAGTAAGTTATGCTGATTTTTTTATGCCTTTTAACTTTACCGAAGACGCCGGGCACGGACAAGCAGCCTTCCTCGGCCAGTTCGCGCGCCCAAGATTTTTTGGTAAATTTAGGATTTATTAGGCAAAAAACTCCGTCTTTAGAATTAATTACGGCCAGCCTGATATTTTTTCCTATTTGCGGCGCGGCCAAACCCACGCCATCGGCTTTAACCATGGTTTTTGCCATAGAAGAAATAAGACCGCGCAATTCGCGGCTGGTTATTTTTTCCAAGCTTATTTCAGCTGATTTTTTCCTTAAAATTGGATTGGGCTGGGTTATTATTTTTAATATTGGCATACTATAAATGATAAATTATTAATACTCTTTCTGCCATTGCGAGCCTGCCTGCCGGCAGGCAGGTTCCGACCTCGTCATCGCTACGCGAGATCTGGAGAAGCCACGACAATCCAGAAATTTGTTCAGGGCGTCTAAACCTGGATTTCCGCCTTCCCTCGGCAAGGCTCGGGACAGGTCGCGGGAATGACAATGGGAAATCGGTTGCTCGCAATGACAATAATGCTTCATATTAACAAATAGATGAAATTTTAGCAATAGTTTGTTATACTTAACACATATGGAAACAGATAAAGGTTTGGAAAAATTAGGCGATTTGTTTAGAGAGGGGGCGAAAAACCAGCGCTCGCGGCCTAAAGCGCCGGCTTACGCCTGGCAGGATTTAGCATTAAGGGTAATTAAGGAATTAAACATTCCGGATTTTAAAAGAAGCGCTGTTTTTAAAGTATGTAAGCTTAGACCAAGAGTTTATGTTGAAAAATGTTTAAATGACACTAAAGAATTATGTCAAACCGGTGAAAAGTGGAAATACTTTTTCAAGGTTGCGGCCGGCGGATCTAAAAATAGTCTCGCCAAGGCGAGACAGTAGAAATAGCTTTGCAACCATCTCGTTATAATTTAAAATTCATTGTCAGGTAACCGACGCCAAAAGGCGATTCATAAGATAAAAGCTGAGGTTCGTATTTCATGCCCTCTAAAATGCCGAGCAAAATAATGATTGATTTTAAGCCGCATTCACCCGCGTCCGCGATTAATTCCGGCTTAAATTTAATTATTTCGCCAGTTTGTCTTTTAAGCAAGCTATCAATCAGTTTTTTATCAAATTTTTTTCCTTTAGGACTGTAACCGGCCGGGGCATTTTTACTTAATCTATGCGATAGGTCGCCGGAAGCGATTATGGCAATGCGAGTGCTTGAACTCAGTAATTTGCTTTTGATAATTTGGCCGAAATTATAATGAACGGCTAAACCCAATCCCGAATAATAAAGCGGGATTATTTTTATTTTAGGCAAATGTTGAGTCAAAAGATAAAGGGGGATTGAGGCGCCATGGTCAAGCTTGGTTTCACTAATGAGCTGGAGCGGAGCTTTAGTTTCTATATTTTCTTTGATTTTATGCGCTAGAGAGATGTCGCCGCTTAAACTGAATTTAGTCGTTAAATCGCCGAATTTTTCAAAATCGCCTTTGAATTCAGGACTTAAGTTGATAGTGAAAGCTTTTTCTTGCAAGTGGCCGTGCGGGGAAATAACAATAATGGTTTCCGCTTGCGAGGCATATAAATCTTGCTCTAATTTCAAATAAGATAGAGAAGTGGCTTTAAGCTGTTTGATATTTGCTTTGCCGATCGTCGGTATTAGAATGGGCGGGTGGGGGACGATGGCGGAAAATACAATGGGCATAAAATTAATTTAAAGTTTAAAAATAAAAATTAATTGTCATTGCGAGCCGCGTACTCGTGGCGCGGCAATCTAACGTACTATTTATTAAAATTATAGATTGTTTCTGCAATAAAGATTTATTCTATTTAAATTGTTCGTGAGATTGCTTCGTCGCTACGCTCCTCGCAATGACAGAAAAAAAGTTATTGCACCTCCCCGGCTAAGACCTCGGTTATGGGCGCGCCGGCGTCATATAGATATAATACGCCTGAAGGCACAATTATAACATTTTCCGTTTTATAGCCTAAACCGCTGAATACTTTGTCGGAGGTTAAGAGGATTTTTTTACCGCCGGAAATTACATAAGTATAAGGAGAATTTTTAGTTTTAAGCAATTCTCCGTCGCCAAACAAGTAAGGTTTCGCGGTTGTATATTGGTCAAGTTCGGCCGGCGATACTTTTATGATTTTTTTATTTTTAAATTTTGTGGTTAAGAAAATTTTATCAACTAACGGCGCTTTAATTCCTTCTATTACATAGTAAACGCCGCCGGTTTTGTTATTTTGCAGTAGCGCTCCGGTCGGATAAGTCGAGGTGGCGGTAAGGTTGGTTCCATCGGCGTAATAATTTATATCTTCCCAGCTGGCGTTAACGACTTCAGCGGGGTTAAAGCCCATTTTACGGAAAGCTTCCATGGTGGTAAAGCCGCGTTTTTTATCGTCAACCAATAAGAAAATAGTGCCGCGAGGAGATCTGATTAAAGAATATTGGGGGAATTTAATCGGGGCGCCGGTTTCATATTTATCCAAATCGGATTTATTTATTTTTATAATTTTATTGACATCAAAGCGCGTGGCTAAAGCTGCTTTAGATAAAAATGGACGTTTCACGCCATTTTGTAATAGCCAAACTCCGACTTCGCCGTCAACTTGGAGTAGCGAGCCGTCCGGATAAACTTTCGTAAAATAGCGTTGCCAGATTTTATAAAAATTAAAATTGCCGTTATATACATGCGGCGTATAGTTATAGAGCGCGGCCGTAGCTTGGTTGGCTGGCGTAACTGTCATTGGCTCTTTAGAAATAGTGCCGTAAGGATTGGTAAAAGTGTAAGTATTGCCGGCTTTATAAGTGTAAAATTGCTGGTTGTCCATATAATCTCTAAACTGCAAAGCCGCGGAATTAACTTGCTTGCCGAAGCCTTGCCAGCGGGTATTGCAGCCGCCCGAATCCGGACAGCCATAACCGGTAGCCCAATCAAGATTACGCTCTGACGGCGAGGCTTCTTCAATCAAGCTTTGTTCTTTTTGGAGCAGTACCAGAAGAAATTTAGGGCTAATGGTAACTTTTCTGCATTTTAAGATTTTTTCTTCCTCGGTCGGATTGTCGTTTAAAATAGCGCCGTCGCAGTCATAATTTTTTGCGGCCGCATTATAAATTATTTCCGAAGCTTTTCTAGTAACACTATATGAATCCGGACAAGAATAGTTAGCCAGATAACTGCCTTTATTTTCTAAAAATTTTTGAATATCAGTTAAATCCATGGAAGTATAATCCATAATTTCCAGGTCGCTGATAATATTATTAGGGTCAAAGCCTTCGGCCTTAGCCGAGGTGCCGAAAATTATGGCTAATGAAAAGATAGTGGTAAATAAAAAGTATTTGGTTTTCATAGTAAATAGTTGAAAGTGTAAAAATAAAAATGCAAAATGACAATTAAAAATTTAAAATTTTCATCGTCATTGCGGGCTTGACCCGCAATCCAGAAATTTGTTCGTAGCGCCTAAACCTGGATTCCGGCTCAAGGCCGGAATGACAAGCTTAATATATTTTGCATTTAATTATACTATACATTATAGTATACGAAACAGCTCGGGGCAAATTACTGAATTTAATTTTGCTAATATTAGTCTTAGCGGTAAAAAACAGCTTGCTTTTTATGTAAATTGTGTTATAGTTAGATATAAATATTAAGCAGGGGGATGATTTTTTTAACTATTTTTCATCACAAAAGGAGGGTTAAAGGTGGGGCACAGAAGCAGAATTAAAGAACTTGAAAAACTGACAAGAGGCGACGGTGAGTTTAGAAAATCAAGGCGAGAGGTTCCATTGGACATCGCGGCAGAATTACAAAATCCTGCATCCATAACCGGTTGTTACACCGACCCTATTATGGATCCGGCAGATATTTTTGAAGAAGAAGAAGATTAAGAAGAAGATTAAAATCCAAAAGGCATCCGACTAGCTTTAAAGCTTGGATGCCTTTTTTTTGTTATTAATTTTATTTTACTGTCATCAGAATTTTATCTTTTATGCCTAAATTTATTTCCACCTTATCGCCCTCTTTAATTTTGCCCTCAATTATTTCCATGGCCAATTCGTCTAAAATCATGTTTTGAATAATGCGCTTTAACGGCCGGGCGCCATAAGTCGTATCATAGCCTTTTTCCGCCAGCATCTTTTTAACTTTAAGCCCGATTTTAATATTAATTTCTTTATTTTTCAGCCTGGTTTCAACTTTAGCCAGTTCCAGATCAACAATTTTAGACAAAACTTCTTTGTTTAAGCTTTTAAAGATAACGATTTCATCAATGCGGTTTAAAAATTCCAGCTTAAAATGTTCTTTTAGGATGCTGTCAATTTTTTCTTTCATTTCATCGCCGCGCAAACTAGCGGCTTTTTTTATGTCCGTAGTGTCGGTAAAACCGATAGAATATTTTTTAATAATTTCGTTGCCTAAATTTGAGGTCATGATAATTATGGCATTTTTGAAGTTAACTACCCGCCCTTTAGAGTCGGTTAATCGGCCGTCGTCTAAAATTTGCAAGAGAATATTAAAGACTTCCGGGTGAGCTTTTTCAATCTCGTCGAACAAAACTACGCTATACGGCCGACGCCTGATTTTGTCCGTTAATTGTCCGCCTTCGTCATGGCCGACATAGCCGGGCGGCGAGCCGATGATTTTGGCCACCGAATGTTTTTCCATAAATTCGCTCATATCCAATCTAACTAAAGCGTTTTCATCGTTAAACATGAATTCGGCTAAAGCTTTGGCTAATTCGGTTTTACCCACGCCGGTCGGACCGACAAACATAAAAGAGCCGATAGGTTTTTTTTCCTCATTAATGCCGGCTCGGGAGCGCCTAATGGCGTTAGCCACGGATTTAATGGCTTCGTCTTGGCCGATAACCCTTTTATTTAAAATCTCTTCGGCCTTGGCTAATTTTTTTATTTCCGATTCCAGCATTTTTGAAACCGGAATGCCGGTCCAGCGCGCCACCACTTTAGCGATATCTTCTTCGTCAACCTCTTCTTTTAAAATTCTTTGGCCCGTACTTTGAATTTTTACGAGTTCTGACTCTTGTTTTTTTACTTCTTCTATAAGCGCGGGAATTTTTGAATATAATATTTCCGCTACTTTGGTTAAATCGTCGCCGCGCCGCTCGATAATTTCGGCTTCAATTTTCAGTTCGTCAATTTGTTTTTTAGATAGCCTGATTTTTCCAATAATATTTTTTTCATTATGCCAATGCAACTCAAGCTGATTGGCCCTTTCTTTAAGCTGGGCTAATTTTTTGTTTATATCTTTTAATTTAGCGGTTTGTTTGTTCTCTTTAGTTAAACCGGCTTTTTCAATTTCTAGCCGTTTTATTTCCCGCTTTAAAGCGTCTAATTCTTCCGGTGAAGAATCTATTTCCATGCGCAAGGCTGAAGTTGCTTCATCAACCAAGTCCACGGCTTTATCCGGCAGAAATCTGTCAGTAATATAGCGGGAAGATAATTTAGCCGCGGCGATTAAAGCATCGTCGGTAATGCGTACGCCATGATGCACTTCATATTTTTCTTTAATGCCTCGTAAAATAGCAATCGTATCTTCAATCGAAGGTTCGGCCACGTAAATCGGCTGAAAGCGCCTTTCTAAGGCCGAGTCTTTTTCAATATATTTTTGATATTCGCGGGTGGTGGTAGCGCCTACGGCCTTTAACTCGCCGCGCGCCAGGGCCGGCTTCAGCATGTTAGAGGCATCCATTGAGCCTTCAGAAGCGCCCGCGCCTACCAAGGTGTGCAGTTCATCAATAAATAGGATAATATTGCCTCCTTGGGCTTTTATCTCTTTTAACACGGCTTTAAGGCGGTCTTCAAATTCGCCTCTGAATTTTGAGCCGGCCACTAAGGCGCCCAGGTCAAGCGAGATTAATTCTTTGCCTTTTAAAGTTTCCGGCACGTCGCCCGCGACTATGCGCTGGGCCAGGCCTTCGATAATGGCGGTTTTGCCCGTGCCGGCTTCGCCGATTAAGACCGGATTATTTTTAGTGCGCCTGGACAGCACTTGCATGATGCGCCTGATTTCTTCATCGCGGCCGATTACCGGGTCAAGTTTTTCTCCTCGCGCCAGTTCGGTTAAGTTAATGGCGTATTTTTCTAAGACTCTGAATTTTGATTCCGGTTCCGGGTCGGTAATAGTTTGCGCGCCCCTTAGTTTAGCCAGTATTTTTAAAACTTCCATATATTCAACTCCGGCGCTGATTAATATTTCTTGGGCTCTTGATTTTATGCCGATTAAAGATAAAAATAAATGTTCGGTGGAAATATATTCATCGCCGATTTTATCAGCTTCTTTTTTAGCGCGTTCTAAAATCATAGCCACTTCGGCCGTGCCTTGGACCGTGCCCACGTTTGAAGAAACTAAAATTTTTGGCAGTTTTTCGATTACGTCTTTAGTTTGTTTTTCTATTTGGCGAAAATTAATACCTAGTTTTTCCAGGATTGGCTTGATTAAACTCTCGCTTTGAGTTAAGAGGGAAGCCAGCAAGTGCAAAGCCTCAATTTGCTGCTGGCCGTTATCTTGAGCGATAATTTGCGCGTTAATAATGGCTTCCTGGGATTTATGTGTAAATTTATCAAACATATGTTTTATTGTCATTGCGAGGAGCTAATCCGCCCTTGTCATTCCCGCGCAGGCGGGAATCCAGATTAAACACGTAGGAATTTCGGTCTACTGAGATGGCGGTAAAATAAGATGTCTGTACCGCTTGCTCCTGGATTCCGGCTCGTAGGCCGGAATGACAGTATGTTATTAGCACTCTTTAGCGTTGAGTGCTAATTTAAATATAGTATAGCTTATAGCGCTTGTCAATAGTTTTAGAGAGCTTAATTTAAAAGATTATTTTAAATGTGCTATAATGTGGATAAGAAGAAATCTCAAAAAAATTACAGGAGGGGTATGGAAAAAAACTGTTTTAAATGCGCGAAAAGAATAATAAATTATTGTCCAGAAAAAAATCGGTTTATTGAAGACCCAAATCAAGACGGCAAAAATTGTATTCCATTTGCAGAAAAACAGTCTGAGCCAGGCTGTTTGCCAAAAGAGCAGATAGCTGACTATTATTTAGGATGAAGGCGTTATTAAAATATAATAATAGCGCCTTTTTTCTTTTTTTATTCCAGAATATCTAAACTCTTATCGCAATAAAGGCAGCGGCCATGCCGGTCCAAACGTTCAATTTCGTAGCCAAAGCGGCGGATAGCCAGTTGGCCGCAGGCCGGACAATAAGTATTTTCTCTTTCATCGCCGGGGAGATTGCCGATATAAACGTATTTGAGGCCGGCGAATTTGCCGATTTCATGCGCTTGCAAGATTATTTTTTCCGGCGTGGCCGGAGTTTTTTTTAATTTCCAGGAAACGTCCGGGGAAAATTTAGAAAGATGCCATGGCACGTCAGCGCCTAATTCACTAACGATAAATTCAGCCATTTTTTTAAGCATTTCGTAATCGTCGGATAATTCCGGAATAATCAAGGTAGTTATTTCCAGATGCGCGTCGGCTTTTTTTATGGCGATTAAGTTTTTTAATACCGGTTCAAGTTTGGCGGAGCAGTTAGTTTTGTAAAATTCGCGGTCCATGGATTTTAAATCAACATTTATGGCGTCAAGACAGGGTAAGATAGCCTCTAAACATGAGTCGCTCATGTAACCATTAGAAACCCAGACATTTTTTAAATTATTTTGCCTGGCCAGTTTCATGATATCCACGGTGTATTCGGCGAAGACAGTCGGTTCGTTATAGGTATAAGCGATAGATTGGCAGTCCGAATCAATGGCCTGTTCAATGATTATTCGCGGCTCAACCCAGTCGATATGCCCGACCCTTTTTTCAATATCAGCGGCCTGGCTGATATCCCAATTTTGGCAGTTCAAGCAGCGAAAATTGCAACCCAAAGTGCCTAAAGAATAGCTTAAACTGCCTGGCTGAAAATGAAACAAAGGTTTTTTTTCAATTGGGTCAACGTTTAAGGCGACCGGGCAGCCATACGCAAGAGAAAATAATTTGCCGTTTACATTTTTTCTAACTCGGCAGACTCCGGTCGAATTATTTTTTATCAAGCAGGCTTGATGGCAAAGCTCGCAAGCCACAGTTAAGCTATCTAATTCTTTGTAAAATTTAGCTCCTTGCATATATATTTTTTACGCCTCTTACGCCTATAGTTTAGCAGAAAATATCTTTTTTGTCATGTAAAAAAACAACCTTTTGCCATTCCCGCGGCTTGCCCCGTGAAATGCTTTGCATATTTCACCGGGGAGGCGGGAATTCAGGTTGAATTAGTAGTAATTTCGGTTTACTGAAATGATGAAAAGATAAAATATCCGTAACATTAACCCCTGGATCCCCGGGTCACCCGCCCGTACCGAACGCCAGCCCGACATGAATGTTATTCTGGCGGTGGTACGTTCGGGCGGGAGCCCGAGGATGACAGATCAAAAGTAAGATTGCTAAAACTAGCATTTTTTAGTATAATTCAGTTATGGATTTAATAAATATATTAGGCGTAAATATTAATATTTTAACAAAAAAACAAGCCTTGGTTAAAACCCAGGAGTTTTTAACTGACGGTCGGCAGCATTTTATAGTTACGCCCAACCCGGAGATTATTTTAGCGGCCATAGAACATGATTCGGATTTTTTAAATATATTAAATAAAGCTGATTTAGCTTTGTCTGATGGCGTTGGTTTGAAGGTGGCGGCTTGGCTAATAGGCGTGAATCTTCAAAGAATTACCGGTGCGGATTTAGTTAAAGATCTTTTAGAATTGGCCGAGGCGCAGAGTAGGCGAGTGGTTGTTTTTAATTGGCAGAACGGGTTGTCCGGCGAATCAGATATCCGTCAGGTGTTAGGCAGTAAATATCCCGAGCTACAAGCGCTTGTAGTTGATATTGAGCGAGGAACGGTTATGCCGGAAGAAAAACTAGCGCGAGTTAAAAAATTTGAGCCGGATATCATATTTTGCACTTTAGGCGCGCCCTATCAGGAAAAATTTATTTTTCATAATTTGCCAAATTTACCAACGGTTAAAATTGGCATGGGAGTAGGCGGCAGTTTTGATTTTTTAACCGGTAAATTGTCGCGCGCGCCGTTTTGGTTAAGAAGAATTGGTCTGGAATGGCTGTGGCGGTTGATTAAACAGTCGTGGCGCTGGCGCCGGATTTATAACGCGGTTATTGTTTTTCCGGTTAAATTTTTAATCTGGCGCTTTAAATAATATTAAATGATTATTTTATGAAGGCATGGAAAAAAATTAATTCAAAAATAGTTTACGACTCTAAATATTTTAAAGTCAGGCGAGATATAGTTGAATTGCCCAGCAAAGAGAAAAAAGAATGGACATATTGGGACAGCCGCGATTCCGCCATGGTTATCGGCATGACCGGTAAAAAAGAATTAATTATGATCAAGCAATACAGATATTTAGTTAAGGATGAAGTTATAGAGTTTCCTTCCGGCTCTTTAAATAAAAACGAGAATGTTAGAAAAGCGGCTAAAAGGGAATTTAGAGAAGAAACCGGTTATGAAATAAAATCACCGTTATTAAAATTAGGGTTGTTTTACGAGACCTACGGGCAATTAAATCGCAAAATTCATTTATTTTTCGCGAGCAACGCGGTTAAAAGTAAACAAAATTTCGCGGCAGATGATGATGTTAATGAAGAAACGGAAGTCGTGTTAGTTAATTTTAATCAAGCGGTTAAATTGGCGGTAGAAAATAAAATCGTAGCCATGGGTTCGGCGCTGGCCGTTTTACTGTTAAAAGAAAAATTTAATAACTTGTCATTTCGACCAAAGGGAGAAATCTATAATAAACGGTAAAGGGAATAAAGTAATATTAAAGATCTCTCCTAACGTCGAGATGACAAAAAAATTTATGCTAAAATATACGCCGTCAAAAAACGCTTTAATAATCGCCAAGCAGTATTTAAAGCAAGAATTCAGAAAAATTTTTGCCGATATTAAAGATGATAAGTTTTATAAAAGAATCGATAAATCAATAGACAGTTTTAATAATCGGGAAGGGGAGGCGTCGTTTTGGAATTTATTGGCCGCGATTTCCGAGGGCTGGAAATTAAAACAGGTTTTTGCCGTTATGTCGGATGACAAATATCAATGGAAATTTAAAAATATTCCGTTAGAAAAAATTTATTTAACCGGCATGTCGCCGATAATTGATAAGTATGTTATAAAAAAATTTAACCGCAATCCGGCGGCTTTTGCCAAAGCCTGGAAGATAAATAAGGCTATGCGGGAGGAAATTATCAAAACCGGCTTCGGCTCTCATAAAGACAGGGATTATTTCCCGATTCTGGTTTATAAAACAGGGGATAGCTATCGGGTTTTTGACGGTATGAGGCGAACTTTGCTGGCCCTAACTAAAAATCAAACAAGCATTAAAGCCTGGGTCGGCTATAAAGTTAACGCTAAAGGCCGGCCGCTCATTAGCGCTAACCGTTGCTATTTTCTATCAAACTTATATAATCAAGCCAAGGCTAAAGACAAAACATTGGAAAAATCAATCGTCAGGATCGGAAAAGAAATTAATAAAAATTACCGGAACGGCCGCGAAGTGCTTTTAAAAAAAATAATCGGCTGGTCGCATGACCAAAAAATTAAAAGTATTTTCGCGGAAATGATAAAATAGTTTTACTTTGTCATTTCGACCGTAGGGAGAAATCTATAATAGTTGGTAAAACATGCTTATTATGCGAAAAGAATACCAATTTTTTGTTTATATTTTAAGCAATTATGAAAGAACAACTTTATATGTAGGTTTTACTAATAATATAATAAGGAGAATGATTGAACATAAAAACGGGCTAGGTTCTAAGTTTACTAAATTATACAAGTTAACAGATTTACTTTATTACGAACAATACCAATATGTTAACGATGCCATATCCAGAGAAAAAGAAATAAAAAAATGGCGTCACGAGAAAAAGATTAATTTGATAAAATCAAAAAATAAAATGATGGATGATTTAAGCGATAAGTTATTTTTAGAATATGATATTTCCGGAAAAGAAATTAAAGATTATATAAATAATTTTTTAAAATAATTGATATATTAGTTTAAGCATTAACCTATTATAGATCTCTCCTCCCTGCGGTCGTCGAGATGACAAAAAGGTCAGGCCGGAGATGATAATAATATTTATGAGCAATATTAGGGTTCGTTTCGCGCCATCGCCAACCGGTTTCTTGCATATCGGCAGCTTAAGGCCGGTTTTATTTGATTATTTAACCGTTAAAACTTTAAACGGCAAATTAATTTTGCGCATTGAAGATACGGATCAAAAAAGGGAAGTTGAAGGCGCGGTTAAAGGTTTAATTGATATTTTAGACTGGGTCGGCATAAAATTTGATGAAGGGCCGCATGTTGGCGGTGAATTCGGACCGTATACTCAATCGCAAAGACTGGAAATTTATAAAGAGCACGCGCAGGCGCTTATAAAAAAAGGCGGGGCTTACCATTGTTTTTGCACTTCTGAAAGATTAACTGAAATGCGCGAGCGTCAGCAAACCGAAAAATTACCGCCGCGCTATGATCGCGCTTGCCGCGAATTAACTAAAGCAGAAATTGATAAAAGAATTAAAAGCGGCGAACCGTTTGTTGTCAGGCAAAAAATGCCTTTGGATGGAGAAATTATTGTTCATGACGAATTGCGTGGTGATATAAAATTTAATAATTCCGACTTAGAAGACCAAGTTTTAATAAAATCAGACGGCATGCCGACGTATCAATTCGCTAATGTGGTTGACGACCATTTGATGGAAATCAGCCATGTCTTGCGCGGCGATGAATGGATTCCCAGTTTTCCTAAAAATATTTTATTATACAAAGCTTTTGGCTGGGAAGCGCCTAAATTTATCCATTTAACTTTAACTTTAAATAAAGAAGGCGGTAAATTAAGCAAGCGCCAGGGCGACGTGGCGGTTGAGGATTACCGCTCTAAAGGCTATTTGCCCGAAGCTCTATTGAATTTTTGCGTCTTGCAGGGCTGGCATCATTCGGCGTCGGCCAAAGCGCCAAAAGAAAAAACCGATGAAATTTTAAGCTTGGATGAAATGATTGAATATTTTGATTACAAAGATATGGGGACCAGCCCGGCGGTTTTCGACATAGAAAAATTAGACTATTTTAACGGTTATTATATCAGGCGGATGTCTTTGGAAAAATTAACTAAATTATGCCTGCCGTTTATGGGTGAAAATTTAAAATTAACCAAAGATATAAGAAAACAGTCTGATGATTTCATGGAAAAAGTTATAGGCCTGGAGCAGGAAAGATTAAAAAAATTATCCGAGATAGGGGAGTTGACAAAGTTTTTCTTTTTGGATAAGCTTGAATATCCGGAAGAAATGCTGATTTGGAAAAATTTAACTCTTAAGCAAGTTAAAGCGAATCTTAAAGAGCTGGCCGCTCTGCTTGAAAAAATTCCCGAAGCCGATTGGCTAAAGGAAACGATTGAAAAAACTCTGTTTGATTACATTAAAAACAAAGGCGCTAAAAACGGCGATTATCTCTGGCCTTTGCGCGTAGCGCTTTCCGGCCAAAAATTCAGCCCGCCGCCTTTCGCCATCGCCGCGATTTTAGGGAAAAAAGAAAGTTTAAATAAAATCAATAAAAACAAATAAAAAAATCTAAAAAGAGGGAAAGGGGATAAAATGAGCTATGGAATGTATTTGTTCTTTTTATTTTTAATAGCGGTTTTGGGATTTTTGTTCGGCAAAGTATTTAACCCGAGATTAACAGGTCGGCCGTGGTTGGAGTTTTGTCTGGTTGTTGGCGGTGCTTGTTTACTTCTTTTTGTTTTAATATCCATTAGTTTTGATCCTCCCGATGGCTTAAGAACATTAGTCGCGGATGTCTTTTTTGCATCTATGTCGGGTGTATTGATAGAGCAAGTTGGCGAATGGACTACTAATAACCGCGAGGGGGCGGCATTATGACTCAAGGAGCATATCTGATTTCTTTGTTTTGTCTTTTTTTGTCAGCTTTGTTCAGCACCATATCTTTCCCGATTGCGTCAGATGAAGACACAAAGCATGATTTCATATGGTCTATGGCTGCAATATTCTCTCTTTTTCTTGGCGTTTTTGTCGCGGTATTTTTCGTAGTACACGAGCCGCCTAAATTTGCACCGACATTTTGGGCTGATTTAATTTCGGTCATCTACTCGGGGGCGGCGATAGGGTATGTAATGATTTGGAGCAACGCGGGAGAAAAAGTGAAATTATAAAAAAGGAGGTACGACAATGATTCTTTTTGCAAATCTTGTTCTTCTAATGTTGATTTCCGTAATGGTCATAATAATTGAAAAGCGAGGCGCGCCGAGCCCGGAAAAAATAGGGGAATATACTGTCTTTGTCTTTTTCGTTGTGTCGCTTGGCATAACGATAACGACAGTTTCCATTCATTTCTTTAACCCATTCTCTTGGCCTATCGCATCATTACTCGATAGCATTGCAATAGCATATTCCGGTATGCTGTTGGGGTATGTCATAAGACATTGTTGGTTAAAATAATTTTTTTTCTAAAACAAGGGGCTTGGATAAAATCCGGCCCTTATTTTTTTACAAATATTTTACCGGCCTTTTTCATCTCGACAAAAAATATTTGAATTTCGTTACAAAATAGTTTTGCAACCATCTTAAAAAATGTTATAATAACATTATTCACCCTGTTAGAAGTCTTCAATAACCGAGATATCTAATGGGGCAAATTATAATTACAATTGCCATGGGAACTTCTAACAGGGTAAAAAAAATTATTAAGTTAATCATAACTATATTATTTTTAGGCCTATTTTTAAATACGGCTTCTAATTTTAGTTATGGACAGACTACTGACGCAGAAGATAATCAAGAAGTCAGGCAGATTAATAAAGATATTCAAGAGAAAAAAGACAGGATTAAAAAAATTCAGGATCAGCAGGCGGTCTACGAAGGCTTAATCAAGAAAAAACAGAGCGAAAAAGCCAGTTTAAATAACCAACTGGCGATTTTAGAAAATCGTTTGGCTAAAGCCGCCTTGGATATTGAAAGCACGCAGACCGAAATTGACCGGACGAGTTTAGAAATAGATAAGGTTAATCTTGAAATTAAAGGCAAAGATAGAGAGATTCAAAGCCAAAAAGAACATATTGCTTCAGTCGTCAGGCTAATGCAAAAACAAGACGATAAATCGACGCTGGAAATATTATTGCTTAACAGCACTTTAAATGATTTTGTCAGCCAAGTTAAATATTTAGAAGATATAAATAAAGAAATAGGCCGGGGCCTTGAAATTTTAAAACAATATAAAAAAGATTTAGAAGGCCAGCAAAAAGACTTGAATGAAAAAAAACGGGAATTGTCCGGGCTAAAAGTAGAGCTGGAGAATAAAAAAATCGGTTTAGCCTCGGAGCAGCAAAATAAAACTTATATTTTAGATCAGACCAAATCCTCGGAAAGAGAATACCAAAGGCTGTTAAAATTGGCCAAACAAGAGCAGCAGCAAGCCGAGTTTGATATAGTCAGTTTAGAAAAAATTGTTAGAGCCAAATTATTAAAAATTGCCGGCAAAGCTTTGGAATTTAACGACGCCGGTTTTATTTGGCCGGTAGCGAGAAATATGATTATGGCGACTTTCCATGATCCGGATTATCCGTTCCGTTATATTTTTGAACATCCGGCTATAGATATCAGAGCCGCCCAAGGCAGTACTTTAAGAGCCGCGGCTTCAGGCTATGTGGCCATAGCTAAAAACGCCGGCCGAGGCTATAGCTATATTATGATAGTCCATGGCGACGGCCTGGCTACGGTTTATGGCCATGTGTCAAAGATATATGTTCAAACCGATGAATATGTCGTGCAGGGGCAAGCTATCGGCCTTACCGGCGGCATGCCTGGCACTAACGGAGCCGGTTCGCTAACGACCGGGCCTCATCTGCATTTTGAAGTTCGTTTAAACGGAATTCCGGTTAATCCGTTAGAATATTTGCCGTAAACATATGGAAATATTGTGTTTTGAAGAAAAGGTGCAAAATATTTGCGATCACGCCTTAAATTTATTCGGTTTAAATCGTTTAAAATTCAGGCCAATGCGCCGCCGAGACAACCACGTTAACACCAAGCGTGGTTTTGTGATTGGCCGGACAAATTTAAAAACAGGCTTGATTACTATTGATATTTTTACGCCAAGATTCAGAAAGGATAAAAAAATTTCTTCGATTTTAAGAATATTAGCTCATGAAGCCGCGCATCATCAAAAGCGCCCCTTTAGGTCGCGTTTTATGCACAGGATTATAAACAGAAGCCATTATCCGATATTTTATCGGCAAGTAACGAGAAATATAAATAAATTGAAAAAAAATAAAATATTAAACCAATATTTTGATATATAGATAATAGGGGCGGGGGATACAGGAAAATATAGAATTAGTTATTTTTAAGAGATTTGCCTCCATGATATTTTTTGTGAATATCACGAAGTTGTTTATTAGTTACATGAGTATAAATTTGAGTTGTGGCAATATTTCGATGACCTAAAAATTCTTGTACCATTCTTAAATCTACGCCTTGATTAAGCAAATCGGTGGCAAACGAGTGCCGCAAAGTATGAGGCGTGGCCATAACAGGCAACCCGGCGATCTTTACATATTTTTTTACTATATCGTCAATACTTTTTTTGGTTAATCTTTTTGATTCGCCGCTATTTTTAAGCGCTCTGGAATAATTTATAAATAGAGCATTATCCATATCCTTACGGCTATCTAAATATTTTTGTAAACGCCTAACGGCTCTTTCTGAAAAATAAACCGTCCTGATTCTTTTGCCTTTGCCAATAATAGGAATTTCCAGGTTTAATATAGAGTTATTAATCTTGAATTGATCTCTGTTCAGATTTGTTAATTCTTCCACTCTTAGACCGGTAGAAAACAAGGTTTCCAATATGGCGCGATCCCTCAATCCTATGAGCGTATCTGTGTTCGGAGATAATAGTAATCTTTCTAGCTGTTCTAAATTTAAAAATTTAATCTCTTTGTCTTCTTTGTTTTTAACTAGCTTTATTTTAGCAGGGGAGAGGGAGCTTACTTCCTTTTCCACAAAAAATTCTAATAAAGATCTAACGGCTATAAGATATAAATTTTGCGTTGATTTTTTTAAGCCAGCTTTTTTTTTCTTATTTGTATAACGAGATAAATAGACTCTATATTCCCAAATATGCTTTTTTGTCAGTTGGTTGGGCTTGAGGGAATTTAGTTTTGATTTTTTTAGCCAATCAAAAAATTTTAATAAAAAGCGGCTATAATTTTTTTGCGAGTTATCGGAAAGGCCTTTTTCTATTTCAAGATAGTCTAAATAATCCAAGCGGTATTCTATTATTTGTTTTTGAATTTTCATATATATAATATATATTTTCACGCTGCGGTCTTTGCCATAGGGGGATAAACTAAATACAAAAGGAGGCAATACTATGCTTCATGTTATGTAGATTAATGAACGTATTATACCATATTTTAATTACAAGGCAAATATCCGCTTTTAGGCTTACTGAATTGACATGCCAAAAAGGTTGATTTGCGGATTAAATAATAATATAAGCTTTAATAAAAGTAAAAATAAAGAAATAATCAGTATAATAAATACTATTATCCCTAAAGCGAACAATATTTTAAAAATTCTTTCCATAAGCTTATTGACGCATTAAAATTTAAACCCCTGGTTGGTACCTACGTACCTGTTTTGATTTAAATTTTAATGGGTTTATTAATATAAATTTTTAATTTAATTTTTATTATAAAATTACTTTTTTGCGAGTAAGGCGTGTATGTTAGTTTGTATCTCATTGTGTCGCAAAATATTTACCCCTGTTGAATAGCGCTTTGCGCTAACTTTGCTTTAAGCAAAGTTATTTAACGGGGTAAATTATTTTATATAAACATTATTAGCATATCTTAAATCAATATATTCTTTAATAGTCTTAAAATCATTTTTTAATTTATCTTTAACTATTAAGTCAAGTTTGGCTGTTTGCTCTGCCAGAGACGCTTTTATATTAAAATGAATTTTTGGTCCGGCTAAAATTGCCATTTTTACCGTGTTGACATCTTTATCGATGATAAATCTTTCAATTTCAAAATTATGCTTTTTTTCTTTAAATTCATTAAATAAATTTAAAATATAGTCTATCGCCTCTTTATTTATATTGGCTTTTCGCCCGTCTATTTTGACAGCAGTTAAGTTTTCTATCAAGGGGTAGCTCCTGCCATTAATGTTTAAAGGATCGGTTTGATTTATAATATTGCCATCGCCATCGATATAATAATATTGCTCATCTTCGCGCCAAACCGCCGCTTGTTGTTTTTCGCGCAAATTTATAGTTAAAGTGTGAAATAATTTTCTTTGGATGATTAAATTATCTAAATAATATTTTTCGTTTAAAATTTTGCTTAAATCGCTTTTATTATAAAGCAGTAAATTGTTTTTTCCCACTAATCTGTTTTCCGCCAGACCACGGGCGATTAATTCTATTTCGCCGGATAAGCTACCCTCGACGCCGCTTACTTCTATTTTTTGAATTTTAAACAGAGTTGAAAAAAATAATAGCCAAACAATGATTGAAATTACAATAACAACAGCGAAAATAGCGAGTTTGCTTTTATTTTTCAACCAGCCCGGTTTTATGCTCGCGGTTCTTTTGTTTTGAAAAAAAGGATTTTTATAAGCTTTAGCCGAGTAAACGTATTTTCTTCTATTAGCGCCCAATCGGTTTGTTCTTTTAAAACTGTTCCCCCTGAATAACATAATTATTTTAAATTTAATATAATTTTTTTAACTATCAAGCCAATAAGCAGCGCATAGACATGGTGCTCACCGAAACGGTTTATTGAATATTGTTTTGTTTCTTTATCGTTGGTAACTATAACGGTTTGGCCGTTAATGGTTTTTTCTGTTACCCCCCCCAGCCAATAATTATCAAGAGATGGAGCTTTTTTTTCTAATCCGAAAGGGATTATATCGGCTTTTGTAAATTCAGCGAGTTTTTTAATCCGCTGATTATCATAGTTTAAAATTAAATAACCGTTTTCGCCAATCAATTCAACAAAACGTTTGTACTCCCCTACCAAGTCGTCCATATCGGAAAAACTTTCGATATAGCGCTGGGTAATATCAGTGATAATAGCTATTTTTGGCCTGACTAATGACATTAAATATTTCATGTCGCCGCGCTTATCTATCCCTAGGCCCAATACTAAAATTTTAGGGAATTTTAGCTTAAATAACGACATAAAAGCCTGCCAAATAATTGGCAGCCAATTTTTATAGGAGTTATAACCGCTGGATAAATTCAGGATAGCTAAAGGCAGTCCGATTTCAGTATTAAAATTTTTAGGATTTGACCTGAGATCATAATGGGCTTCTTCTAAATGGCGCTTGATTTCGTTTTTAACGAAAAATTCATTGGTGCTTCCGGTTACGCTGATAATTAACGGCCGATGGATTAACAAAACTATTTTTGTTATAAATTTTAAATAGTATTTTAAAAATTGTTTTAAAATCATTTTCATAAGCCAAAAAATTTTTCCAGCCGATCAAAGGCGATATTTATATGCGCCTCGGTCCGGCCGAAGCTTAACCGGATATGGCCTTCGCCGTTAGGCCCGAAAGCTATGCCCGGGACAACCGCCACTTGGACCTTATCCAAAAGCTCCAAGGCTAGAGCCACGGAATCGCTGTTATTTAATATCTTGGGGAAAACAAAATAAGCGCTGTTAGGTTTTATGTAATGCAAATATTTATTCAGCTTATCAAGCCTTGAGCAAATTAAACTTCGGCGGCGGTTATAATGTTTTTTAAAATTGGCTACATCGCCCTCCCCCATCTCTAAAGCCCCCATGGCCGCGTATTGCGAAATTACCGGCGCGCAGGTGACCAAGCAATCATGCACTTTCAAAATTTCTTTAATAACCGATTCATCGCTATGGATGAAGCCGATGCGCCAGCCTGTCATGGCGTGAGATTTAGAAAAGCTGAAAACTCTGATAACGCGCGCTCTTATTTCCGGCAGTTCGGCCAGAGAAAATATTTTTTCCGAGCTGCCATAAATAAAATCTTTGTAAACCTCGTCGCTGATTATAAAAAGATTGTGTTTTTTCGCCAGCTCGGCCAAACCGGTTAATTGCTCCCGGTCATAAATCGTTCCGGTTGGGTTATTCGGATTGCAAAATAATATAGCTTTGGTTTTCGGCGTGATGGCTTTTTCAAATTTATCCAATTCAAAAGACCAGCCTTTGTCTTCGTTCAAAGGCACGAAAATAGGCGTGCAGCCGGCTAAATTTATTACTTCTTTGTATGAGACATAAGTCGGTGAAGGCAATATTATTTCGTCGCCCGGGTCGCTTACTGCTAAAACGCTCGCGGTTATGCCCTCGATTGATCCGGCCGTTGCTATAATTTCTTTTTGCCAATCATAAAACATGTTTTCTTTGGCTAAAGAAATTTCTATCATTTCCCGCAGTTCAGGCAGTCCCGGCGATAATGAATATTTAGCTACGGCTCCGGCGCGCAAAGCTCTTTCAACGCGCCTTTTAATGCAAGCCGGAGTATCAAAACTGGGGATTCCTTGGGCCAGCGAAATAACGTCAGGATATTTAGCCGCCCGGATCTCCATTTGCTTAATAACGCTTAATTGTAAATTTTTAACTCGGTTGAACATGAATATTGGTTAAGCTATTTTTTACTTTTTATGACTTTAATTTTTCCCGGCAGATACTTGCGCAAAATTTTTGGAATTTCAATCGAGCCGTCGGCTTGCTGGCAGTTTTCCATAATGGCGATTAAGGCGCGGCTGACCGCCATGGCCGTGCCGTTAAGCATATGCACAAAATGTTTTTCGCCGGCCTTGTCTTTATATTTGATATTTAAGCCTCTGGCCTGGTAATCGGTGCAGTTAGAAGTTGAAGTAATCTCGGCCCAATCCCCTGCTTCGCTTTTTTTGTTGGGTTTGCCCGGCAGCCAAGCTTCTAAATCGTAAGTTCGATATGACGGTCCGCCCAAATCGGCCGTGCAATGATCAATGGCCCTAAAAGGCAGGCCCAAGCCTTTAAATATTTCTACTTCAATATTTAACATTTCTTGATGAGCCGATTCGCTGTTTTCCGGCAAAACATATTGGAACATTTCTACTTTGGTAAACTGATGAACCCGAAAAATGCCCTTGGAAAATTTTGAATAACTGCCGGCTTCGGTGCGAAAACAATGGGAGACGGCGACATATTTTTTTGGCAGGTCCTTTTCGTCTATAATTTCATTCATATGATAGCCGCCCATGGTAATTTCCGCCGTGCCGATTAAACTTAAATCGGTTTTTTCAATATTATATATTTGCGTTGCTTCGCCTCTTGGGTTGAAGCCCAAGCCTTCCAAAACTTCCTGCTTGGCCATGTCCGGAGTTGTAAAGGGCGTGAATTTATGTTTAATAACGGTTTCTAAAGCGTATTGCACTAAGGCGAATTCCAATAAAACCGCTTCGTTTTTCAGGTAATAAAATTTTGCGGCGGTTACCTTTGTCGCACGGTCAAAGTCAATTAAATCGTTTTTTTCCGCCAGTTGGACATGATCAAGCGGCGTGAATTTAAATTTAGGCGGCTGGCCGTATGTTTTTAATATCGGATTGTCGTCTTCGTCATGACTTACCCGCACTTCGGGGTGAGTTGAATTCGGAACTTGAAAAAGCAGTTTTTTATATTGGGAATAAACTGAATTATATTTTTCTTCCAGGTTTTTTACGGTTTCGCCCAATTTTTTCATCCGAGATATTTCTTCGGCCGTCGGCTTAGTTTTTGAGGCGATATTTTTTTTAGCCCTAAGCTCGTCAATCTCGGCTTTAAGGGCGCGGCGCTCCTCGTCTGATTTTATTAATTCATCAATATCAATTTTGGCCAGCCTGTTTTTGCTGTTTTGTTTTATTAAATCAACGTTCTCCCTGATGAATTTTATGTCTAGCATATAATATAATTTAAAATTTAAAATTTGAAATTATTGAAGTTTTATATTTCTCCGGTTTATAGGATTTTAATCTGATAATTTTTATTTTTAAGTTTAATTCTTTTATTTTGCTTTCAAGTTTATCAATAAAAAATTTTTGGTCATAGCCCAGGCAAATTATGCCCGGCCGATATTTTTTAATAGCGCTGTACTTATCGGTTAAGCTGCCCATAACCACTTTATCAGCCAATTTTAGGTCTTTAACGGCTTCTAGGCGCTGTTTTTCGCTATGTTGCGGTAATTTGCCCTTAACCTGTTTTACCGTGCTATCCCGGGCTATTATTACGGTTAAATAATTGCCCTGCCGCTTTGCCTGACGTAAAAAATTTATATGTCCAAGATGCAAAAAATCAAAAGTGCCGAAAGCCATGACGGTTTTTGCCCCGTTAGAAATTTTATTTTTTTCAACCCTCATACATATTTACACAAAATTTGCTTAAGCAATAATTTCTAACGGGGTTCATATAATTTTTTTTAAGTCGCCATTTATAATTATCGGTTGCATGGCTTTCAGTTCGTCGGAATATTGTATATCTGGAATATCATTGTAAAAATAAATTTTTTTATTTAAAACATGAGCAAAACCTATTTCCATTAAGACGCTGCCGCCGATATAATTTTTAATGCCGTTTTTATCAATATTTAATACTAAAATTGCATCGCTGTTTTTTATCAATTCGTAATATCTTTTTATAAAATCAACCTTGCAATTTCTAAATTTGGCGTCGCCATTTTGACCTTTCTCTTTTAAATATTCAGCCAGATTTAATTCGCCGTTGATAATTTTTTGGCTGGTATAAGGTATTTTAATTTCATGGCCTATGGCCGAAAGTTGATCGTAAATTTTTTTAATTTTTGGTGTTGAACTGATGCTAGCGCAAATAGTTATTTTCATAATTATTTCTGGATTCCCGCCTACGCGGGAATGACAAAAGAAAGAAGTTATGCATTGTTAGTTTTAGGTTTCATCAACGGGAAAATTTGGCATTCGCGGCCCGGCTTATCCATCAAAAAAGAAAATACGCGCTCGGACATGCCAAAGCCGCAGGTTGGCGGCATGCCGTATTCCAAAGCTTCAACGAATTCATGATCAAACATCTGAGCTTCCTCGTCCCCTGCTTCCCTTAGCTTGGCTTGTTCGTTAAATCTTTCAGCCTGGTCAAGCGGGTCGTTAAGCTCGCTATAACCGTTGCCTAATTCAGAACCGGCGATTATTACTTGAAATCTTTGGCTTAATTCCGGGTTAATTTCATCGCGCTTAGCCAAAGGCGATACTTTAATCGGCACGCCAACTAAAAAACCCGGACCGGTAATTTGCTTGCGGCAGTACTTCCATAAATTATCAATAGCGCGAGTTTTATTAAAGCTTTTTTTATCATAGTCAACTTTAAGTTCTTTAAGTTTTTTTTCCATGGCGTTTAGGTCAGCTTCTAAAATATCAATTTTAGTAAATTTTTTAACAGTTTCCCGGTAATCGAACCGCGCCCAGGTTTTGCCCAAATCAACTTCAAAATTTTTAATCTTAAATTTAAGCGTGTTAAAAGTTTCCTGAGCCGTATATTTAAAAAGCTCTTCCACTAACTTCATGCCGGCTTCATAATCAGCGTAGGCCCAGTAGAATTCCATTTGCGTATAATCCTGCAGATGCTCGGCGTCCATACCCTCGTTTCTAAATTGACGGCCAATTTCAAAAGTTTTTTCAAAACCCGCGACCATCAGCCGTTTTTGCCATAACTCTCCCATGGAAATTCTTAAGTAAACGTTTAGATCAAGCGCGTTGTGATGAGTGGCAAAAGGCTTGGCGTCAGCGCCGCCGGCGGTATTTTCCAAAACCGGGGTTTCAACTTCCAAAAAATCTTTTTTAATTAAAAAATCGCGGATAGCTTGCCAGAATTTAGCGCGTTTTATGAATATGTCTTTTACTTCGCTGTTAAATAAAATATCTAAATAGCGTTTTCTTAATAACTCTTCTTCGTCTACTAGGCCATGCCATTTCTCCGGCAAAGGGCGGATAGCTTTAGCTAAGAGTTTCCAATCTTTAACCATAATGCTTTTTTCTCCATTATGAGTTAAAAAGGCTGTGCCGGTGATTTGCGCAAAATCGCCGATGTCAACATATTTGGAAAAAATTTTATAACTATCGGCGCCGATTTCTTTTTTAGAAAAGGCCAGCTGTATTTTCCCGCTGCCGTCTTCTAGGCGGGAAAAAGTCAGATTGCCGTGAGCGCGCAAGCTCCTTAATCTGCCGGCTAATTTTAATTCAAGGCTGTCTTTCCGCAATTTTTCAAAATCAGTTAAAACGTTATTTATAAAATTATTCTTTTCCGCTTTAGCCGGATAAGGGTTAATGCCTAATTTTTTCAATTCCGCTAATTTTTTAAGCCGGTCTTCGCGCTCGCTTGTTTTTATCATACGAATTAACTTATAAATTAATGTTGATATTTTACCCTTTTTTAGCTTAAAAGTCAAAATAAAAAATAAGCTTTAAAACAAGCTTATTTTTAAAGTGCCGCCAATATTTATTCAACGTTTAAAATTTCATAAATTACGTTGCCGCGAGGAGTATTAACTGTTATTTTTTCACCCTTCTTTTTCCCGAGAAAAGTTACGCCTAAAGGCGATTCATTAGAGATCTTGCCTTCGCTCGGATTAGCTTCGTTAAAGCTTACAATGATAAATTCCTTGGTTTTGCCTTCGGTTGCGGCAGTTACTTTTGAGCCCATGCCAATCTTATGCTTGTCGCCATTATTTTGCACAACTGTCACATTTTTTAATAAAGCCATCAGTTCGCCAATTCGTCCGTCGTTAAAAGCTTGTTCGTCTTTAGCTTCAGCATACTCGGCATTCTCGCTCAAATCTCCCAACTCTTTGGCCACTTCAATGCGGCCGGCGATTTCCAATCTTTTAACGCCGATTCTTTCGTCAAGTTCTTTTTTTAATTTATCGTAGCCTTCTTGGGAGATAATTTGATCAGGCATAATTTTTTAATTAATTTAAAAGTAAAATTGTATAATTTAATTTACAATATACAGGATATTTATAATTAGCGCAAGAGGAAATAAATTAGAACTTTTTGTCATTGCGACTTCGGTGAGCTCGGTTCGACTGAGCTCACCGAAGTCAGCCGAACCGAGCGACCGAGGGGGGGGCGAAGCCCGCCCGAACGACGTTCAGTCGGGCGGGCAAGCTAACGGATAATTTGCTAAGTTAATAGTTCATGAGATTACTTCGTCGCTTCCGCCAACTGGCGGCGCTCCTCGCAATGACAACTGCTCCATCATCACCGCGGCTATTATCAGATAGCCTATGCCCAGAGGATGATTAACGTACGGGCTGAAGATATTAACCGCCAAGATTACTATTAAGCCGGCGGCTAATGACAAGGAATAATACGAGCCTATTTTAAGGCCGTCAAAAATAAGTTTAGCAAATAAAATCAAATAGGCCAACAAGCCTAAAATTCCTAATTTTAACCAGACGTCAAGCCAGCCCCATTCAAAAGCATAAGTCGTGTAATCGCCTTTTAAATTAGCGGCTAAAACGCGCGGGTCGCGGCTTTCATAAGTTACGGTGGCGCCAAAACCTTGGCTTAAAATTGGCGCGGTTTTAATTTTTTGCCATAACGGCTGCAATAGCTGCCATCTTGAAGAAGCGCCGGCCTCATTAGTAATTTCAGTAGCTCTTTCGCTTAATAAATTTGTGGCATTAAAGTCTCCAGACGGCGCCGGGTAGGGAAATTTTATAATCAGAAAAGTTAAGGCAAGGCTTAAAATAATCGCGGCCATAACCATTGAATTAAAAACAATAAATTTTTTTAAGCCGATTTTTAATTTAAAAATAGCAACCAGCCAGACGAAAAAGCCGCCAGCCGCCAGCCCCAGCCAAAAACTTCGTGAAAAACTGATTATAATTACAGATAATAATAAAGCAAGAAGCAAAAAGCAAATATAAAATTCCCCTTTTTTGTCATTGCGAGCGACCGTTTTTCTCTTGTCATTCCCGCGGCCTTTAGCACTCGCGAAGGCGGGTGGGGAATCCAGGTTAATTTGTGCACCACTTTTCTGGATCCCCGGGTTCTCCCCCGCATCAAGCGCGGGGTCGCCCGAGGATGACAAAAATGGGGTGCTCCTCGCAATGACAGTCGTCAATTTTAATAAATAAAAAAGTAAAATAAAAAATCCGATTAAAACAAAAATATGCGATTGCATAAATATCCGGCTGAACCCGGGAACGACTTGAGTTATCTCCCCGACTCCGCTCCTCCTTATCCAAAGGTAAAGATCTAAAATAAAAAAATTGAAATTATGAGAAAAAATATAAGCTAAAATAATCGTTTTTACGCTAAGCCAGCTTATAGACGCTAAGAATATTTGCTTAATAATATTTAAATTATCATCAGCTTGTAAAACGGAAAATATCGGGAAAACAAGTAAAAAATAAAGCCAGTTATTAAAATCAAAAAAGATGTTATTTAACGAATTATTTTTTAAAAAACCGTTTACTATGCCAAGGGCGATAAAAATAAATAAAACTAAAAAATAATATAAATATGGCGAACGGAAAAAATCCAATTCTAATTTTTTTGTTTTTGCCGATTTAATTATAGCTCCGGCCAGCCAAACCGATATAATAATCAGCCATAGCGCTATGCGGATGGAAATTTTAGAGCCGCCGGTTTCAAAATAAAATAAATAGCCGAAAGAGCCGATTAAAAGTTCGGCTAATAGTATGTATAAGCCGTATTCCAGCCGGTAGAGAGACAAAATAAAAACTAAAATTATTACAATAAAAAAGGCGATAAAATTAACCGCTTGATAATAATAGCCTAAGAATGACAATATTTCGGCCAAACTTATAAATAGCAGCGTGTTTTTAATAATTTTATTATTGATTAGCAGGCCGGCCATAGTTTATAAATTATGCTTTTTAAAAATTATTTCTTTAGCTTGATTATATTTTTCAACTCCGGGCAGCCAAGGCAATAATTTATAAGCGCAAGACGGCAGCCAGCCGCTCATAGTCTGCGCGCCGCTTACGGCAAGCTTAAAAAGAATTTGGTCGGCAAAAACTCCCGTATGGCCTTGCTCCAGCATGGTAAGCCAAAGATCCCAATCTTGGAATTTTTTTAAAGTTTCGTCAAAGCCGGGAAAATCTTTTTGGCGAATAAGCGAAGTCGTAGTGATATAAGGCATGGTTTTTAGTTTCTCGGCGTCAAACGGCCATAGTTTGAACTTTTTATGGCCCCAGATAAAAGACGAATAGCAGAAGCTGGCGCTCGGGCTGTTTTTTAAGGTTTTTAACATCAGCTCAAGCATATTCGGTTGCATAACAACATCGGCATCGCAAAAAATTATATATTCTCCCCTGGCCAGTTTAGCGCCTTTATTTCTGGCCGCGCTGGCTCCTCTATTTTCCTGTTCCGTGTAAGTTAGCTTAGGGCCAAAAATTTGTTTGAATTTTTCAATTATTTCAATTATCCGGTCTGTCGAACCGTCATTAACCGCAATAATTTCATAATTATTATAAGTTTGTTTTTGGATACTAGCTAAACAGTTAACTAAATGCTCGGCTTGGTTATAGACCGGAATGATAATGCTTATCATATTGTTATTTGTCATTGCGAGCGACCGAAGGGAGCGCGGCAATCTCACATACGCGGGATTTAACCAGAGATTGCTTCGTCGCTACGCTCCTCGCAATGACAGTGAGAAAATGTTATTGCTTTATATATTTTATTAATCTGCTTAGGCCAATTAAAATCGTTAATCGCTCTCTCCCTCCCCTCTCCGCCTAATTTTTGCCGCAATTCTGGATTTTTAGCTAAATTTATAATGGCCGAGGCGATTTGGCCAGTGTCCAGAGGATCAACTAATAAGCCGTTTAAATTGTCTACTACGGCGTCGCCGACTCCGCCGCTTCTGCCGGCTATCACCGGCTTGCCGGCTAAGTTAGCTTCCAAATAGACTATGCCAAACCCTTCAAAATCACCGGCAATATTTCTTGAAGGCATGATAAAGATATCACTGGCATTATACCAATTATCACGTTCCCGGTCCGTGGCTTGATTTATTATTATAACTTGTTTTTCTAACTCCGAATTTTTAATTTCGCTCCCCTGGCCAATTATTATATAAATTAAATTTGGCACCTGCTTTAGTACTTCCGGCATGGCTTCTATAACTTTATCAAAACCCTTCCTTTTTACCAGCCTGCCGACGGATAATAAGACTATTTTATCGGTTAAATTATGCTGTTTTTTAAATTCAGAAATTTGTTCGGGCGACGCGAGCGAGGCCGGCTCAACCGCCGGATTGATAGTAGCTGTTTTGTCGGCGCTTAATGGGAAAAATTGTTTTGTTAAATCGGCCGTATAGCTGTTAATGCAAATTATTTTATCAGCGCGGCCTAAAATTTTTCTAGCCAGCCATTTTTTCCTAGGTTTTTTCAAGACGTAGGTTAAGTCCATGCCGTGTAAAATTACCGAATATTTTATTTTACAAAATTTCGAGCAAATTAGGGCGACCGTGCCTAATGGCAATATTTGGCCGACTATAATATGATCAATTTTTCCTTGTTTTATTTTTTGACACAAAGCAAAATAAGCCGGCAGCCATTTTAATAGCGGCAGTTTGTTATTAATTAGGCGACCGCCATTATTGTTTAGCACCGTAATATCGTCCGGTTTAGGCCAATATTTAACCAAATTACCGTAATAATTAGCCACGCCGCCATGAAAAGGCGGATATTCTAATGTAAATAATAATGTCCTCATATGTGTTTTGTCATTGCGAGGAGCGTAGAATTTGTCCCCCTTATAAAGGGGCTTCGTCGTGAGCTCAGCCGAACGGGATTAAGGGGGTTTGAATCATTAAACCTCCCCTACCCCTCCTTTTGAAGGAGGGCTTTCGCTCGCGATGACAGTAAATATGTATTATATTTTATTTTTATTAAAAGATTGATAAATACTAACAAGGTCAGCCTTGCTAAAACCTTTAAAAATATATAAAGCGATAAAATAGCTCAAGCCGGCCAATATAACCGTTAAGATAAGATTTACTTGATTTTTTAAATAATACCCGACCGCGCCCATCACCGCCACCGCTAAGAATGATTTTATTAACATAACGATTATTTTTTTATAATCATATCTGATAATTTGCGGCACCGCCCACATGCCCAAAACAAACATTAATAAATTAGTCAGCAAAACGGTTAAGCTGGCGCCGGTCGCTTGATAGCGCGGTATTAAAATTAAATTTAAAATAACGCTTGCCATTAAGACAATACCTATATTGACAGTATTGGTTTTTTGCCGGTCGCAGGCGTTCAAAAGCGAACCGACCGGGAAATTTAAAAACATAAAAATAACCGCGGCCATGGTAATCTGTAAAGGCAAGATGGCGTCCGTAAACCCACTTTTAAAAATAATCATTATTTTATCAGCTAAAATTACGCCGCCAACCGAAACCGGCAAAGAGATAATGATTAAATAATTCATGGCGCGCTCAAAGGTAATGGCCAATTGCTCGCGGTTATTATGCCAATAATGGCTCATAGCCGGGAAAAGCGAAGCCACAAAAGCTAAGGGCAAAAATTGCAGGGCAAAAATAATTTTAAAAGGGATTTGGTATATGCCTACTTGGTGGTCGCCAGAGAGAAGCGACAACAGCACCGAGTCAAGATACATATAAATCCGCTGAAAAATCGCGTAAACGGCGAAAGGTAGCGAGATCATTAAAATGCTTTTAATTAAAATTTTATCCGGCCGCCAATTAATTTTAAGCCCCCACCTCTTTTTTAAAATATAAAATGAGAAAAGAAAATTATAAAGGCTGGCTATAACTAAAGACATCATTAACCAAACCAGGCCAAGGTTAAATTTTAAGACGGCTAAAACCACGATAAAAACTATAAGCTGAAAAATAATCGAGGAAATGCTTTCATATTTTAAGTTATGAAAACCTCGGCTGACCGCGAAAAAGGTTAAAGTAAAAGAGTCCAAGGCCATGCAAAATATTGAAAGATAAACCAGCTGGCGGGTTATTTCCGGATAAGAGGAAAAGTTTATAATACTGAAAATCGCCAACATTGAAAGTATGGCCAAGGGCAGCTTCATCAAAAAAACCGAACTAAAGAGCTTGCCGGCATCGGCCGGATGTTTGGCGACTTCCCGCGTTAAAACGCTGGATTGGCCGATATCAATAAAAATTCCGAAAATAGAGGTAAAAGAAATAGCGAAGTAATATTTGCCCAAATCAGCCGGGCCGATGGCGCGCGCCATTAAAACAAAATAAGTAAAAGAAATTACTTTCTGCAGAATAAGCGCTAAGGTGAAATACGAAGTATTTTTAGCAATATTAGTAATTTTTTCAGTCATATTTTATAGTCCTATTTTAACATAAGCCGTAAAATAATAAAACCCCGCGGTTAACGGAGTTTTATCAAATATTTGTATTGGTAATAATTTTTGTTTATCTCTTGGCCCATTGCGGCGCTCGGCGGGCTTTCTTCAGCCCTGGCTTCTTTCTTTCTTTTTTTCTGGCGTCGCGCGTAATCCAGCCCTTTATCTTAAACGATGTCCTTAATTCCGGATTGATCGCGAGCAGGGCGCGGGCAATGCCGTGCCGTACGGCTTCAGCCTGGCCCTTTTTGCCGCCGCCGCCGAGATTAACCGATATATTAAAATCTTTAATCAAACCGGCTGATTTTAACGGTTGATTAATAATTGAAAATAATTCTTCTTCCGGGAAATATTTGCCGGCGTTAGCGCCATTAATAATAATCAAGCCTTCGCTGCCTTTATAAAGCCTAACCCGAGCGGTTGAAGTTTTTCGGCGGCCGATGGCATCGGTAAATCTGCCTTTAAACTTCACTGGCTCGGCGCTTATTGGTTTCGCCTTAGTTAATTTTTTTTCCGTATCAGCCATATTAAAATTTTTAATTAATAATTAATCTTTTCAGCATGTTCACTCTATGCTTGGTCGGCGGCAACATGTCCCTAACCGCTCTTTTCAAAATATCGGCCGGTTTTAAGTCAATTATTTTTTTGGTTTTTAAACCGCCCGGATAACCGGAATATTTATAATATTTTTTTTGCTCCATTTTTTTACCGCTGAATTTAAGTTTGTCAATATTTATAACCTGGACTATATCGCCCATATCTAAATGAGGTTGATATTCAACTTTATTTTTACCGCGTAAAATCAAGGCAATTTGCGTAGCTATTCTGCCCACGGCTTTGCCCTCGGCGTTGATTTTATGAAGTTTTCTTTCAATTTTTACCATATTAATTAATTCATTATCAAATAAAATTTTATTTGATGCAATATATTTTTAAAGGTTTGTTAGACTAATTCAATTTGCGCCATCTCCGCGTTATCGCCAAGCCTTTTGCCCAGTTTAATAATTCTTAAATAGCCGCCGCGCCTGTCTTTATATTTAATCGCTAAAATTTCCATGGCCTTTTTTACCGCCATTGGCTGCGGCAATAACCTGATTAATTCCCGGCGGCTGGCTAAATCGCCTTTAATTGACGCGGTAATAATTTTTTCCAGCAGCGGTTTAACTGTTTTTGCCTTAGCCTCGGTCGTTTTAACTTTTTCATAAATAATAATGCTTGACGCTAAATTTTTTAGCATCGCTTCTCTGGGTTCTTTTTTTCTGTCTAATTTTTTTCCTTTTATTCTATGTCTCATATATTAACTTTTTTTCGGCCGGCCTCTTTTTTTAGGTTTTTTATCTTCATCAGCTTCTTCTATTTCTTTTTCTTTTTTTTCGGCCGTCTCTTTAATTTCCGCTGGTTCGATTTTTATTTCTTCAATTTTTTCTTTGCCGGCTTTTTCCACTAAAGCATTAAATTGATTTATTAAAATTTCAACAGATTTATGAAAGGCGTCTTCCGGAGTTATAGTGCCATCGGTAGTTAAATCCAAGATTAATTTATCCCAGTTAGTCATCTTGCCGATGCGGACATTTTCAATATTTACGCCAACGGACATAACCGGAGAAAAAATTGAATCCATTTCAATATAGCCTATTTCATTTTTAGCGCTTTCACGGCTTTCAACCGTAATATAACCGGCGCCTTGAGAAACGGAAATTTCCATGCTTAGGCTGCCGGCCATATCGGTAACATGGCCTAGAATTAAGTCGGGATTGGCTATTTCGACTAAACTATTCTTTTTTATGTCCGAAGCCTTGACTTCTTTTTCTCCTCTGGCGTCAAGTTCAAGTTTTATCGCCTCGTCGCTAAAAACTTTTAAACGCAGCTTTTTTAAATTTAAAATAAGCTCCAAAACATCTTCTTTAACGTGAGGCAAGGTCATAAATTCATGATCAGCGCCTTTAATTTTTACGCCGATAACAGCGGCTCCAGGCAAAGAAGATAATAAGACGCGTCTTAAAGCATTGCCGATAGTAGCGCCATAGCCCGGGTAGCATGGCTCGATGATAATTTGCTTGTTGTTCGATCCGGAACCTTTAACAAATTCTATTTTTTGAGGCAAAGCTATTTTTTCCATATAATTCTTATTTATTTATAAATAATTGTATAATTGCTGATATTTATTTTTCTATTAAAAACATTTTTATCCCCACAAATCTACAAATCCGCTACAAATCTACGAATACTATAAAATTTTTTTAATTATATTTGTATTATTCGTAGTAAATTTGTAGATTCGTGGGTTATTTAGAGTAAAACTCAACAATCATTTGGCTGTTGATTTTTGCTTCAAAATTTTCTTTAGCCGGTTGATGCAAAACTTTAGCGCTTAAATCTTTAACGTCAAGATTAAGCCAGCCGGGAATTTCCGTCTTTTTAAGCTTGGCTGATAAATTGGCGAATCGCTTATTTTTACGGCTTGACTGCCTAATCTTTATAATATCTCCGGTTTTTACGTTAAATGACGGGATATTCACTTTAACATCATTAACTCTAAAATGACCGTGGTTAGTTAAAACTCTGGCCTCTGCCCTTGAGGGGGCAAAACCCAGGCGATAAATAACGTTATCAAGCCTGGTTTCTAATATTTTCATTAAGTTTTCGCCGGCCTCGCCTTTTTGCTTGATTGCTCTGGCGAAACTTAATCTAAATTGTTTTTCCATTAAATTATAAATTCTTTTGGCTTTCTGTTTTTCTCTTAATTGCATGTTATAACCGCTTTGTCTGGCTCGCCCTTTCGGGCCATGCAGACCCGGCGGATAGTTTCTTTTAACTATCGCGCATTTAGCCGTACTGCATCTTTCCCCTTTTAGCATTAATTTATCGCCTTCTCGGCGGCATAATTTGCATTTTGGTCCTAAATATTTTGACATATTGATAATTAGTTATAAAGTCCTAAAGTCAAAAGTTTATAAAGTGATAAAATATACATGCATAATTTGTTTAAGGCTTTATGACTTTATGAATTTTTAGCTACTAGACTCTTCTTGGTTTTTTAGGCCGGCAACCGTTGTGCGGTATGGGCGTAATATCTTTAATTGAAGTAATAATCAAGCCATTGGCGTTTAAAGCTCTGATAGCTGATTCGCGGCCAGTGCCCACGCCCTTTACTATCACGCTTACTTCGCTTAAGCCGAATTCTTTGGCTCTTTCCACTGCGATCCTAGTAATTATTTGAGCGGCATAAGGAGTGGATTTTTTTGGCCCTTTAAAACCGGCCATGCCGGCCGAAGCCCAGGATATTACATTGCCGCTTAAGTCGGTTAAAGCCACGATGGTATTATTGTAAGTCGCCTTAACATGGGCAACGCCGACCGGGACTTTTTTGTCTGCTTTCTTTTTTCGCCCTTTTTTCTTATTGACTTTTCTATCTTCTTTGCTTTTTTCCAGTTTTTTTCTAATTTCTTCCGGTAATTCCTCAACCATATTTAAAGGATTGCCGACCTTAATAATCGGTTCATCCATTTCAGTTATGGATTGTATCTTCTCTTCTTCTTTCACCGGCTCTGTTGCCGGCACAAGCGCCGGCGCTGCGGTCGGGACAAGAATTTCTGGGTCTTGTTTTTTTTCTTCTGCCATATTTATTAGTTAGTCAGTCAGCAAGTTAGTCGGTTAACCAGCTAAATTGCTACAGCTGATAACTGACTAACTGATTTTTAAGTTTTTTGCGCCGACAGCTTCTTACCGGAAGTCGCGGTCTTTCTAACGTTCCCGCGAACCGTTCGATTATTGGTTTTAGTGCGCTGGCCCCTGACCGGCAAGCCTTTAGCATGCCTTGAACCGCGGTAGCTATTTATCTCTTTTAATCTTTTTATATTAGCGAAAACATCGCGCTTTAAGTCGCCTTCAACTTTATTATGCTTTTCAATTAAATCCCTTAATTTATTAGCTTGCTCGTCAGTTAAATTTTTAACTCTGGTGTTAGGATCAATTTTAGCCAATTTTAAAACGGCTTGGGATTTTGGCTTGCCAATGCCGTAGATATAAGTTAAAGCGATTTCAACTCTTTTTTCATTCGGTATGGTTACGCCCGCGATTCTTGTTGACATAAATTAGTTTATAAAGTCTTAAAGTTATAAAGTCTAAAAGTCTTAAAGATGAATATTTGCGCTTTTTCAGCATTCAACTTTTGACTTTATGACTTTCGACTACTTTAGCCTTGCCTTTGCTTATGTTTCGGAGTTTTACAAATAACGCAGACTCGACCGTTGCGCCTGATTATCTTGCAATCCTTGCAAATTTTTTTTACGCTGCTTCTTACTTTCATATTGCAATATAAAAATGCGAAAATAATATTCGCATTATTTTTTTATAATCTGTAAGTTATTCTGCCCTTGGTTAAATCGTAAGGGCTGATTTGAATTCTAACTTTATCTCCGGGCAGGAGCCTGATTTTATTCATTCTCATTCTGCCGGAAAGATGCGTCAATATTTCGTGGCCATTTTCCAGCATGACCTTAAAACTGGCGGCCGGCATCAATTCTATGACCTCGCCTACCATTTCAATAAAATCCTTGGAACTGATTGGTTTGTTGTTTTGTTCTGGCATTAAATGCTGTATTAAATACGTTTTAAAATAAAAATAGCTTTGGCAAAAAATTACTCGCCCTAAGCGAGATGCCAAAACCTTATTTTACTGTAAAATAATTATATAGTTTATTCGGGTGGCTGTCAAGAGTTATCTTACAAAAAAGTAATATTATAATTATTTTTTTATTTTTTATTTAAAGTTAGCTAAAATATAGATTGTTGGTACTATATTTTTTAGTAAGCTGGATTCCCGCTTCCGCGGGAATGACAAATAATTTTATTCTAATATTGCCTTAATTCTTCTTACTCCGGAGCTTGAACTTTCTTCTTTTTGAATTTTAAAATGACTTAATTTACCGGTATTTTCAACATGCGGACCGCCGCAAATTTCCCGACTGAAAAGAGGCTCTGCCTTCGTCCCGAGCTCGTTCGACTGAGCGCTCACGACGAAGTCAGGCCGAGGGGAGCTTGTCGAAGAGTCACCAATCGTGTAAACTTTTACCCGCTCGCTATATTTGGCGTCAAATATTCCGTGGGCGCCTTGGCTTTTAGCTTCATTAAGAGCCATTTCTTCGCAAGTTACGGGTAAATTTTGTTTTATGGCTTGATTCACCATAGCTTCAACTTTTTCCTTTTCTTCATCAGTCATTTTTTCTTTATGGGCAAAATCAAAGCGCAGGCGTTCGGCTGTGATATTACTCCCTTTTTGAATAACCTGATCGCCCAAAACTTTTCTTAAAGCGGCGAGCAGCAAGTGGGCGGCCGTATGATATTTAACCGTAGCTTCGCTAGTATCGGCCAGTCCGCCTTTAAACATGCCGCTTGACGCCGTGCGGGAAAGTTCTTGGTGCTGTTTTAATTCATTTCCGAATTCCAGCTTATCAACGGCTTGTTTTTTTTCTAAAGCCAGCTCTTCGGTAATCTCAAGTGGGAAGCCGTAAGTTTGGTATAAGTTAAAGGCTTGTTTGCCGCTAATAACTTTTTTCTTGCTTAACTTTTTAAATTCCCTTAAGCCTTGTTCCAGCGTTTTAGCGAATTTTGTTTCCTCTTCTTTCAAAAGCTCTATAACTTTATTAATATTACGGCGCAGTTCCGGATAAATTTCCTGATAATCATGCGCCGTGATTTTAGCGATTTCCTTAGTCCAAGGCGATTCGCTAATACCTAGTTGTTTGCCGTAGCGAATAGCGCGCCTGATTAAACGGCGGACGATGTAGCCCTGGCCGGTATTGGCCGGCGCCGCGCCCTTATCATCGCCCATGATAAAAGTTGCGGCTCGCAAGTGGTCGGCGATAATTTCAAACTCTTTCATATTCTCGCGGTATTTTTTGCCTGACAGCCGCGAGATTTCATTAATTATATTGGAGAATAAGTCGGTTTCAAAAATATTATCAAAACCCTGAACCACCATAGTAATTCTTTCCAGCCCGCCGCCGAAATCCACGTTTTGCTGTTTTAATTTTTCAAAACCATTGGCTGTTTTTTGAAACTCCATAAAAACGCTGTTGGCTATCTCCACGAACCGGCCGCAATCGCAATTTACATGGCAGGGTTGATCCGCCCAAGCTGAATTTTCGTGTTTTTTTAGATTGGCGCCTAAGTCGTAAAATATTTCACTGTCAGGGCCGCCCGGTTCGCCGATAGGCATATTAGCCGGCACGCCGGAACGCGACCACCAATTTTTTGTCGCCGGATAATAAAAAATCCGGCCGCCCTGCATGCCGTCCCGCTCGGAAAAATCTATATTTTTGGCTTCCATGCCCATATTTTTAAAGACGCCCTTTAAAATTTCCACCGATTCTTCGTCTTTATCTACGCCGATGCTTGCTTCGCCGCGGAAAACCGTAGCGTATAAGCGGTTAGGGTCAAGGCCTAATTCCGCGGTTAAAAATTCAAAAATCCAAGGCAGCTGCTCTTTTTTAAAATAATCGCCCAGCGACCAATTGCCCAGCATTTCAAAAAAGGTGGTATGGCGGTTATCGCCGACTTCTTCAATATCTTCGGCCCTGAATGATTTTTGCGAATTTACCAAACGGACTCCGGCCGGATGCTTTTCGCCGAGTAAATAAGGAATCAGCGGCTGCATGCCGGAGCTGATAAATAAAGTTGAAGAATCATTATCCGGCAAAACCGAAGCGCTGGGAACAACCGCGTGTCCCCGGCTCTTAAAAAAATTCAAATATTTTTGACGCAGTTCTTTTGAAGTCATAATTAGCATTGTCATTGCGAGGAGTGTTAGCGAACGCGGATCCCTCCCCCGCATCAAGTGCGGGGTCGGGACAAGCTTCACAATCTCTGGTTAAACTCCGAGTGCGTGAGATTGCTTCGCTTCTTTCAGAAGCTCGCAATGACAGAATTTACATGTTCTTAGTATATAAAATCTATTTAATTTTGACAAATTATCCCCCCGCCCAAAATTTCCTGTCCAGAATAAAACACCACGCTTTGGCCGGGCGTTATAGCCCGTTGCGCCTTAGCGAATTTTACTTGATAATTTTTGCCAACTTTTATTACCGCGCATTTTACCGGTTTATGCCGATAACGTATGACAGCTTGGCATTTAAACGGCAATTTTGGTTCAACGCCGGTAAGCCAGTTTACGTTTTTAAAAATCAGCTTGTTTTTATACAAAATTTTATCATTGCCGTCATTAACTACGTATAATATATTTTTTTTATAATCCATTTTAGCCGCGTAGTACGGGCCCGTACCGCCGATGGCTATGTGCTTTCTTTGCCCGACAGTATAAAGCGGCAGCCCCTGATGCCGGCCGATGATTTTTCCGCTCATGGTTTTAATCGCGCCCGGCTTTAATTTTAAATGACGTTTTAAAAATTCATTATGGCTTTTGCCCGGGGTAAAGCAGATTTCCTGGCTTTCTTTTTTTTCCGCCACCGGCAGTTTAAATTTTTTCGCCAATCCCCTGACTTGCGTTTTAGTATAATTGCCCAAGGGAAACAAAAGATGCGCCAGCTCTTTTTGATCAAAAGTATACAAAAAATACGACTGATCTTTATTTTCGTCTCTAGCTTTATACAGCTTGTAAATTAATTTTTTATTTACTTTTTTTGGAAATTGGGATTTGGAAATTGGAAATTCCCGCCTTAAGCGGGCGTAGTGTCCCGAAGCAACGTAATCAAACCCCAGCTTTTTCGCCTGCTTGATTAAATAGCCGAGTTTAACTAATTTATTGCACCTGACGCAAGGATTAGGCGTTTGGCCTTTACTATACTCGTCCAAAAAATTATCCACCACTTGCTTTTTGAACACGCCGGCAAAATTTAAAGTATAAAGCGGTATGCCGATTTTATCCGCTACCAGGCGAGCGTCCGCTAAGGTCTGGGCCGAACAGCACTTATTTTCAAAATCCCCCCTGCCCCCCTTTAATAAAGGGGGCTGATTTTCTTTCCAAAAATGCAAAAAAATGCCAACGACTTCATGCCCTTGGTCACGCAATAATTTGGCCGCTACAGATGAATCTACGCCTCCGGACATCGCTACCGCGATACGTTTTTTATTTAGCATTTTTTTATATGTCATTGCGTGCGTCAGTTTTTTTCCACTTTGTCATTGCGAGGAGCTCCGACGCTTTGGTCGGAGCGACGCGGCAATCTCACGTACTATTTATTAAAATTATAGATTGTTCCTGCGATGAAGTTTTATTCTATTTAAATTGTTCGTGAGATTGCGAAGTTTATCCCGAGTGCAGCGAGGGACCTGCGTTACGCTCGCAATGACAATACTTTTTAAAAAATAATCATGGCTACTAATAAGCCTAAAAACGCGAAGCTGTAAAAAATTATATGCGGATGCTGTTTTCTTATTTCAATAAAAATATTCAAAAGCAGGGCGATGAGCGCTAGACCCAGTATAAATTTAAAATATAAGCCGCTTAAATTCATAATCGGCGCCATGGCCGCGGCTGGATAATTTTTGTAAAGCTGGTAATGCTCTAAGGGCGTGGCCTTAATCATTTTAACTTCATCCCAATCAATTTTTCCGTTTAGTACCGTTCCGGCGGAATTGGTTACGGCGAGGCTGGCCGGTATCAAAGGATTTAAAATATTTTTTTCTTCCGTCTGGCTGATGAGCGCTAGGCCGAGCCAACTATTAGCTTTAATAGGCGATTTATCTAAAATAATTTTTTGGCCGTTAATAATAACCTCGGCCGAAATAGTATCTTCAGGCAAGATTGTTTCAATTTGTATGGCTTGGCCGTTATTCAACGGGTCGGTTTTAATGGATAAAATAGTTGCTTTCTGGTCAATTATAATTTCTTGGTTAAGCGTTGCGGCAGTCGTGGTAGCTAAGGGCTCGCCAACTGCCGGCGATGTTTCTTTAAGCGCGACTTTTTTGCCTTCAACCGCGGTTTGAGTTGTTTGGCCTCTAACCGTCTCCGGTTTGGCCGGCTCGGCGGGCTGGGTAATAACCGCGACTTTTTGGTTTTTTATAGTTTCTTTTATCGGTTCTACTGCCTGGGCCGGCGTACCGAAATATTGAGCGATAAAAGCCGTATCAACCTGATTTAATTTACCGTCGGCCACGGCTACGCCGATCTCTTTAAAATTGCTTTCAATAATATTGTCGTAGTGAGTCGGACTATTTTTCCAGGCGGCTACCACGTCTTCGGCTCTGGAAAAACCCACGGCCAAATTTTCTCCGGCTATGGAATATTTATAACCGATTTTTTCCAACCAATTTTTAAGGCCAAAACCGGTCGGACTGACATGGGCGAAATATTGATTTAAAGCCATATCTTCAACTTTCTGCCAGGCGGCCTGGGTTAGCTGCCGATTCTCTAAAAGCGCGGGTAAAGAGATGGTTTGGCGCAAATTATTGGTCAGTTCTATGATTTTTTTGGCTTCGGCCAGAGCCAGGTCCGGGCTAAGCCAAGCCGACAGAGGATAAAATAAAACAAAAATCACCACAATGAATTTTATGGCAACGATGCTAATAGCATGAAACAAAAGCCTGGTCGGCTTTAAAGCATGAGGCAGATAATTATTGCCGGCATGAGGAATAAACAAATCTTTAAGCGTGCCCGGCCCGAGCGGGTTTCTCCCCCGCTTAACTTCATTCCCGTCGCTCATGCCGTCTGAGTCGGTATCAGGATTTTTATGGTCGGTGCCGTAAAGATATTTTTCTTCATAATCAGATAAGCCGTCGTGGTCGGTATCTTTAAAAATCTTGCCCTGTTTTACTTTTTTAGCGAATTTTTTCTTTTTCCGCAAGAATTCCTGATAGTTATTTTTTTGTCCTGGTTTAAGCATATTTTATTCCGCGTAAAAATGACTCCTTAATTCGTTTTCCGGGATGTATCTTAGGGCTTGACGATAAATGGCCCTTAAAGTGCCTCTATCCAATTCTTGATGGCTAGGAATAGTTAAGGTTTGTCTTATGCCAGAAGAAAGAACACGCGCTAATTTAATATGGCTGCCTTTTTGAGCAACCATAATAAAATTAAAAGCCAGAAATATTTTTATTACTTTCTCGCCCGACAAAATTTTAAGCTTTGGCATAAATTAAAGAATCAACTTCTAAATTGGCTATTATGGAAGGTTCGGCAACCAAATCAAAATTAGCTGGATTTTCTCCTTCTAATTGAAGCTTAATAGCCTCTTTTAGGTTTGAAATCAGCTCGTCAAGAGTTTTGCCTTGAGTAACCACGGGTAAATCAAGGCATTCGGCAATATAATATTTTTCGCCTTTATAAATATGGACCTGAATGATTTTTTTCATAGTAATAATATAATACTATATTAATTCATAAAAGTCAAAAATAAAAATTCCGCCTCAAAACTATTGAGGTAGGGCTGATTGATTGTCATTGCGAGCCCCGAAGGGGCGCGGCAATCTAACGTACTATGTTGTTTAATTATAGATTGTTATGGCAAAGAGGTTTTATTTTAGTATATTGTCCGTGAGATTGCTTCGTCTCCGCCAGCTGGCAGATCCTCGCAATGACAACTATTATTCTTAATATAATCCCAAAATTTTATCGCTGACATCATAGATTTTTTGGCCTTTGTATTTATTGAGTTCTCTCAAAGTAAATATCGGCTGTTTTTTGTGATTGGTTATTATATAGATTTTTCCCATGGAGCCCCTGATGAGCTGGCCGTCAAAAAAATCCAGGTATTGGCGGATGACCGGGTCAGGAACGTCGTAAATTTTTTGGCCTTGGTATTTATTTAATTGCGCCAGAGTTCTGATAACCACTAATTTATTATTTTGGATTAAGTATATTTTTCCGTCTTGGCCGCGGATTAAGCTGCTATTGGCAAAGTATTCTACCGCGGGGTTAGGCGTATATTGAGAAAATTTATTTAATATTTCAAGGCTTACGTCATGAATTTTTCGCGCGCCGAATTGCTTTAATTCTTGGAGATTTTTTATGGGTTTTTTCAGGCCTTGAGTTATGACATAAATTTTTTTATCCGGATCCCTAATTAGCTGGCCGTCAAAAAAATCCAGGTATTGGCGGATGACCGGGTCAGGCACGTCATAGATTTTTTGGCCTTTATATTCTTTTAGCTGTGCCACGGTTCTAATAACCACTAATTTATTATTTTTAATTAAATAGATTTTTTTGTCTTGACCGCGGATTAGCGTGCCATTGGCATAATATTTAACGCCTAAGACTTGCGGCTGGACTTGGGGCATATGAATTGGTTCTACGGTCGGAGTCGAGGTAGCAATTAGATTAGCCTCGGATGTAGTGGCGATAGTGGAGGTTGCTACGGCCGCCTGCTTGATTTCAGAAATAAATCCTCCTCCGCCCCGTGACGGCGGCGGAACATAAACTTGCGTGTAAACCGCAAAATAGGTAAAATGCTTGGTCCAAACAGTTAAATCTACCGGGCCGTTAAATTTGCATTCCTGGGTGGTGGCGGCCGGCAGGCTGTTTAAGCTATTTTCCGGACATAAAACCGTTATTTCGGTAAAATCTGCGCCCGTACGGCTAAAACCGACTCGCCTGCCGGTTTGCAAAGGAAATAAAATGCTGACAGGTTTATCAAAAGTTAAAACTTGCCCGGTAAAGCCGATATTAATAATTTTTTCCGCCTGGCTATACATATCCGGATCGGCCGGAATGTTTAAATTGATGCTGGAAAGCGACGGCGCGATTAAAGTTCCGTCCCAAGAGCTATCGCCGGTTATTACCGTGCTAGAGGCAAAAGTGGCGACAAAGCTATTGGCTAAAACCGCGGATTCCCTTTTTAAAATTAAGCCGTCCGGGCCCAGAGTTATGGTTTTGCCGGCTAAGGTTGAGGTGGCGGTAAAATGTATTTCGGCCGCTTGGCTGTCGGCGATGGAACTTGGAATGATAATATTGGAAACCGTATTTTCTACCGTCTGATTAGCGCTCGAAAAATTCAAATCAAGATTAACGCTGGGCACGCTAGCCACATCAACGCAGCCGGCTTCATGAGTTATTAAATTGCCAATCCTAAAAACCATGGTTTGCCCCACATAATCCGCGCAAGGCACTTCCATAAAATATTTGCCGGCTGACGCGGCCGTGGCGCTGGCAATTTCCAAGTTATCGGTTTTACGGCGCATGGTAATCGCCGGGCTGGTGGTGGCCAGCTTGCTGTTTATACTGGCTGTGCCGTAATACAAGACCGGCAGTTTTGGCGGGGTCAGTATAGCGGCCTGCGCCAAACCGCCGGCCAATAATCCGGCGGTAATAATAATCAAATAAATTTTTATTTTATTTCTGCCCATTTTTACCATAAAGCCCTTTGCCTCCAAAATATAAGACAAAGGGCTTATTAATTAATTGTCATTGTGGCGGCCGCTCCCCCCATTGTCATTGCGAGGAGCCCCGTACTCGGGGCGACGCGGCAATCTCACGTATAACAGTTTTCGCCAAAAGTTTCCTCTTTAAAATAAATTTGTCATTCGTGAGATTGCGAAGCTTGTCCCGAGCGACAGCGAGGGATCCGCGTTCGCTTCGCTCCTCGCAATGACATAAAAATTACCTCTTCGCTCCCGAATACGCGATCGCCCTTACCATGTCCCAGTCTACAGCGGAAACCGGCGCGCGCTTGATGAAATATTTAAAGGCCAGAATGGCGGCTTTTTCCGAATTTAAGTTGCGAGCGCTGGGGCGTAATCCATAAGCCATAACCGTAACCGCGGCGTTATCATTGGCATTATCCATTTTGGCCTCGCGCGCGTAGATTTTCTTAAATGACGCCTTGGCTTTAGTTTCCGCCATGGCATTTTTCACCGACGGCCAACGTCCGTTGGCAATTTTTATGGCATCCTGCCACTGACTTTCGGTTTTAGGCAGTTTGCCGAAAGCGGCTTTATAAGAATTTAAGACTCCGGCTCTTTCCCCGACTCCTAAAATTTTTGTGCCTACTGTGCCGTAAGTAATAAACCAATCCAAACGATTGGCATCAGCGGACAAAAAGTTTTTTTCATTATGGGTTAAATTGCTTAAATATTTATCAGATATAGTTTTTTCTGAATTCTGGTTTCGGGAACCGCCGGCATTGTTCAATATTGTATCTATATTTTCCGTCCAAATAGCGGCCGAATCAGTTAAAATTTGGTTAAGCTGTACTTCAGCCGCGCTAATTTTAACGCCTAAAACTTGCGGAGTTATGGTTGGCGGTGTTGGCGGTAAAGTCGGGTTGGTTGGCGTGGTGTCCGGCGTCGGAGTTGGAATAGTAGTTGTGGTGGGCGTAGTATTTGAGCTAGTTGTTCCACCGCCGTTAGACGCCGCCGGAGCGCTAACCACGGGCACGGTAATATTAACTGCCAAATCAATTTTATCACTAGCTACGCTCGCCGGATTAGCGGCTACTTTTTGTATTGCCACAGTGCCGTTGACTTTGTATGTTAAATTACTTCCCTTGTTGCTGGCAGGAACTTCCAAAAAATACTTACCAACTTGAGTGGTAGTCATCCGCGCGACTTCGGTAGTTCCATTAAATACGGTGACAACCGTTCCAATCGGCGCGTTAGCGCTGTCAATTTTCATGTCGCCGTAAACAGCTAAAGGAATCGCCGGAGGAGTTTCAGCCAGTACCATAACCGGCATTAAGAAACTGACAAGCATGGTTAAGCACAGAATTTTCATTTTATTCATATTATTTGTCATCCCGAACCCGCGTCAGTGGCGTGAGGGATCTCTTATAGATTATTTATCGCAATTTAAGGGATTTCTCACTTCACTTCATTACGCTCGAAATGACAGTTGAATTAATCAGCGGCTATAAAACTGCCCACGCCGGTTGACCAGAGCCAGTAGCCTTTACCATGCTGCAGGTAAGAACTTGTTTTATCGGCATTGTTTTGATCAAAGACCATGTACCCGCTGGGTATGGTGGAAAGATAAGTTGAGGTGTTTTTATAAGCCGTAACTGATTTATAACCAATCAAATTCCAACCGGAAATTACGCTATAAGTTGAAGGCGGATTTGGCGCTTCCGGAGCTGATGTTCCGGTTACGGTTAAAGTCGCAGGCGCGGTCATATTGATCCAGTAGCCTTTGCCGTCTTCCATAGTGGTTAAAGTCGTGTAAACGCTTGGCTTATAGCTTAACCATCCGCTTTGAGTATAATATTTAGCTATATCCATATTACTGACCACGCCGCTTAAGACAGTAGCAATCGCCGAGCTAGTAGGAATAATCGGTAAAGAAATTAAATTCCAACCTGTGCTTAAAGCAATCGTGCAGGTGTATGGACCGGTGCCAGTACAACTTGAAGTTGGATAAGATACGGGAGTGGATATAGTGAAAACATTATTACTAATATCCGAACCTGTTAAGCTGGCCGCGTCAGTAGCAGTAACTTTTAGCAAAACGTTTGATGAGTTTATGCCGGTAGGAGTCCAGGAATAAAAACCGTCATTTGCCATGTCGGCAATAATATCCGGCCAGGTCGTTCCACCGTCCGTTGAATATTCAAGTTTAATACGGATACTAGCAGCCGCGGTTATGTTATCAGTCGCGGTCCAAGTTATAGTATGTGCAACATTATTTTCCCAGGTCTCCCCTCCGTTCGGGCTGTTTAAAGTCGCGACCGGAGCAGTGGTATCGGTAACGATTGAGTAAGTAATGGTAAAAGTACCACCTACAACATTATTGGTGTTAGTAGCTAAATCAGTTGCTGTTATCCTAATTTTACAATTAGAGCTATTAGTGCTTGGAACGGTCCAATTTTCCGTACCATCATTGGCTGTGGCCGCGGCGATAGTCGTCCAAATAGTGCCGCCATCAATTGAATATTCCAATTTAATTGGCGTGGTGCTTAAATGTAAATCCGAAGCCGTCCAGGTAATCGAATAAATATTTCCGCCAGTTAAAGTCATGCCGGTGAACGGACTGTTAAGAGTTAAAGTTGGGACGGTAGTATCAACAACAAACTGGGTTAATGGAATAGTTGTTTGATTTCCGGCCGCATCAGTCGCAACTAAAGACAAATTATACGTTCCATCAGCCAACGAAGCAATTGTTACGGTTTGAGCCGCGCCGGTCCCGGTTCCGCTATTTAAAACAGAGCCGCCATTTTTAATCTGCCAAGCTACTCCTAATTCAACATTAATAATTACGTCTGGCGTTGAATCTTTACCTAAAGCCGTAACCGGAGTAACTTCCGATGCTGTTGGCGCTGTCTTATCAAAAGTAACCGAGCTGCCGCCTATTGTTGCGGTAACTTCTGTTCCGGCGTTGGTGGCAATATCGGTAAAGTTGATAGTAAATGGAACTACACCTTCGGTATCACCGCTAGCCATAACATAAGTCGCTGTCCAATGCGCGGCATCGCTTCCCTGAACAACATTTCCGGCGACAATCGCGTGAGTGGCAATAGCAACGGTTGGCTTAGCAGTTAAATTTTCGCTGGCAATAAAAGTTAGAGTGATTGTATCGCCAACTTTGGCTAAAGCAGTACTATTGGCATTATTTGAAGCGATGGTAACTGCAGCCAAGGTTGGCACGCCCGCATCAACCGTCCAGGGATGCGTTGTCGCGCTTCCCTCTGCCTGCCAATTGCCTGCCTGGTCGCGGCCAATAACGAATAAAGTATGTGAGCCAGTGCTTAAACCAGACAAACCAATATTGCTAGAAACTGCAGTCTCAGCGCTATAATCACCAACGCCATCTAAATTATATTTGTAATAAACTACGCCTGTGCCACCTACGGTGATATTGGTTGTCGTTAGTTTAGTCAAGGCGGCCGGAGTGCCGGTTAACGAAGCTGTTGGCGCGGTTGTGTCATAACCACTGCAATCTTCCACAGTACACCAAGAAGCATAAATAACGGTTCCAACAATAGAATCTCCTAATATTCCATATGGATTGGAAGCAATTTTTGGCCCTTCAATATTGCCCCACCAGTTTTGCGCGGCGCCTAACGAGCCAGTGCCACTGTTAGAAACGCCGGTGGTATTTCCGGAGATTTTATTATTCGTCATCGTCCAAGTAGCTACATTAGGAAAAGTTGGATTACTCTCGCTAGAAACATTGATGCCGGTTAAACTATTTGTGATTGTATTGGAACTCAATGCTAGAGAACTGACTTCGCCTTGCAATTTAATGCCGGTTGTAGTGTTTCCGGAGAAGGTATTGCCAGTCAGCGTATTGCTATTACTTATACCAATTAAATGAATACCGTGCTTGGTATTTGAGTTTGCGGTGTTATTTGTGAATGTGTTGCTGTTTGAACCGATACCAGAACCCGTGGTCAGATAGAAACCTCTTTGGTTTAAGTTCGCCGTATTACCAGTAAACGTGTTATTACGCGCAGAATCCAATTTGAAACCATAGCTACCGTTTGAGCTTGCAATGTTGTTCGTAAATGTATTACCATAAGAATGTTGCATTTCTATACCGGAAACGCCGTTGCTTGAAGCATCATTATTTGTAAATGTGTTGTTTCCAGGAGTTGTGCTGTTTTCCGGCTCAATCAATAATATACCGTATTGATTATTTGTTAATATATTATCGTGAATACTACAACCTGTTACACCGCTATTAAATTTTATACCAGCATAGCCTTCGTTGCCTGTCATGATCGTATGTTTAGCCGTAAATCCCGAGATTTGTACATTATTCGCAGCCACTGTAAAGACACTATCAGTTTGGCTCGCCGCGGTTACAGTAACGGTGGCGCTACTGGCACCAGTTAAGGTAACTGATTTATTGACATTAACATTTTCCGTGTAAGTTCCGGCCGCTACACTAATCGTATCACCTGCCGTGGCGGCATTAATCGCCGCCTGGATAGTGGTAAAATCCGCGCCAGTTGCGCCAACTGTTAGATTATTGTTGGTGTCTACTACGAAAGAGACGGCCGCGCTTTCCGTATAATTCCCAGCGGAATCAGTTACTTTTAAGATAATAGAATTTCTGCCGTCTGACAAAGTTATCGTTCTAGGAGAAGTACAGTCGGCTAAAGCTATATAACTTCCACCACCAACTTTATATGCGCAAGCAGAACCGCCGGTAGAAACAAATTCTAAACTGACACTTGCACTTTTTACAACTGCATCAGCTACTGGTGAACTAATAGAAGCAGTCGGCACGCCGGTATCTATTGTGAAGGTTGTATTTGCTGGCGCACCAGCCGTATTGCCGGCCGCATCGGTTATCGCAGACAAGCTAACTGTTGCGTCGCCATCAACATATGTTCCGGCATTCGCGACATTAACTGTGTAATCATAAGTATATACTCCAGAAGCTCCAGGGGTCATGGCTTGAGTTGTGATATCAGTCGTTCCGGGTTGATCAATACTGATGTTTGGAGTAGAAGCAACCGCGGAAGAATAAGTTGCTGTTACAATAACAGAACCGGCTTTTGCCGGATCGGCGCTGTAAGTAAGGGCGACTGTCGGCGTAGTTTTATCAAAAGTCACATCACTACCACCGGTTTTTGTAACAACTTGTACTCCTGAATTTATGGCAATATCTGTAAAGTTAATGGTAAACGGAACCACACCTTCGGCATCGCCTTCAACCATTGCGTAGGTCGCGGTCCAATGCTGGGCATCACCTACTAAAACAACATTCGCGGGATCAATAGCGTGACCTCTTATAGTAACTGTTGGTTTGGCAGTCAAATTTTCACTGCCAACAATTGTCAGAGTAACTGTATCACCTACTTTTGCCCAAATTGGATTCACATTGTTTGACGCGATAGTCACTGTAGTTAAAGTTGGGGCCAAAGTATCTTTAGTAATATTGGAAGCCGCAGAAGCCGCGCTGATATTTTCCGCCGCGTCAACTATAACAACGGTAAGCGCTTTGGCGCCATTGGCTCCTAAGCCGGTAATTGATGTGCCATTGCCCGTAAGTGTGTATAATGTATTGCCTGCAACAACGGCGACTGTAACCGGTGTGGCAAATTCAACTCCGTCTACATATAAATGAGCCGTGCCCACAAAATTTGCCGCCGGGCTGGTGAAAGTTAAAGTGAAGCCGGTATTAGTGTTGTTGATATAAGCAGGTGTTGCCGTTCCTCCTACTGGAGCAAACGCCCCAATAGTTGGTGCATCCGGAGTCTTAGTATCCACACTGAATTTATCTACTCCAGATGTAATATTAGCATCCATTATATTTCCAGCCACATCTTTGGCTCCACTAACATCAATATCTTCATCAGCTTGTTCAACGCTAACATCTGCTACATCGCAGGTATAAGTATAGGTATAAGACGACCAAACACCGGCACAATTAGTTAAGGTGGTGTCCAAGGTTGGATCAAATGCAATTGTTGGAGCAGTGCCAGTATCCATAGCATTGGCATCAGTGAAAACAATAGTAACAACAAATTTATCCACCCCCAGATCAACCTCGGTAATTAAAGAATCATTCACATTAATAGAAGAAATAGTAGGTTTAAGCACATCTTTAATCGCAGTATCAGTCCCGTTAACGGCCGGATTGCCTGCGGCATCAGAAACGGAACAGGTCGCGGTAATAGTTCCATCGGCTAACGCGGTAAGCGCGGTAGAGGCGATTGTAACTGCGTTGGTAGTAACAGCTCCGGTAACAGGACCAACACTGCCGACGGTGCCGGTGATGGTGCAGGAAACGGTGCGACCATTTTCTAAACCAGTTGTCGTAATAGCGATATTAACTCCGTCAGCAGTTTCGGCCGCGTTCACATACGCATCAGCTCCAATCGCCACGGAAGTAAAGGTTGGAACAACAGTATCTTTGGTAATATCGGAAGCCGCGGAGGCCGAACTAATATTGCCAGCCGCATCAATAATTTTAACAGTTAAAGATTTGGCGCCATCGACTCCTAAACCGGTAATTGACGTGCCATTGCCCGTAAGTGTATATAATGTACTGGCATCGCTAACTGCAACCGTAACCGGCGTGGCAAATTCAAGACCGCCAACATATAAATGAGCAGTGCCAGCAAAGTTAGCCGCTGGACTGGTAAAAGTTAAAGTAAAGCCGGTATTAGTGCTATTAATACTCACGGCAACTAAGTTTCCGCCGACTGCGGTAAATGTACCAATAGTAGGAACGGTCGGAGTTTTTGTATCTATGTTAAAAGTAGCTTGGACATCAGCTCCTTCTGCATTGCCGGCCAGATCTTGAGCCAACGAGCTATTCACTGTTACTCCGGCCGTTTCCTCGTTTACATCGACAACATTAAAAGTTTCATTCCAGATCCTCGCTGTAGTCCATGTTCCATTCCCACTAGTCGTGATTGCACCTACGTTACCAGCAAGGGTAATGGTCGGAGTTGGAGTTGGTTTCATATCTTCATTATAAGTAACAGTTATCTCTTGGACTAAGTCACCTTCGTAAATTGTAGCAGTTCCCCTTGTTACTGTCCCGGTCGGAGGGGTCGTGTCAAAAGTCACGCCAGTATTTGTAACGGTTATTGCGGCGTTGCCGGCCGCGTCAGTGGCGTTAAAGGTGACAGTGTAAATTGATCCGTCAACTAATGAAGTCCAACCCGTACAGACATTAGCATCATTTATCAAAATTAAATTAGCATGGGCTCCGGAAGCCAAAGCCGATCCTTGCAATGTACAAGTGTGAGAAGTATCTGCCGTGCCGCCGGTTCTGGTAAAGACAATCACGCCGCTAGCGGCAACCGCGGCTTCACTTAGAGTATAGCTAACGGTTTGAGTTTTGATGAAAGCGTTTGTCGCTGGGGCAGTTGCGGAGATAACAGGCGCGATGCCGTCGGTTGCGACAGCAGAAGCTCCATTCACTACTTCATTTACAGCTACATCAACTGTTGTGCCTGCAGCTATTCCATAAGTTACAGTTGGTGTTTCTGAAGTACCAGTTAAACCAGAGGTAGTAAGAGTTATGGTATTGCTCGTACCTGCTGGATCTGTATTTACAGTAACTGTACCTGCGGATAACGTGTAGCCTGAACCATCTACGGTAGTCACATCTACATTCTCCGAAAAAGTCAATGTAATGGTGTTAATCCCTGTTCTTACCGCAGTAAATGTCGGGGCAATACCGTCAATTGTTGAGGGGGCAGAATGTTCAGTAGTCCATCTGCCATTAAGATCTTCAAGACCGCTACTGACCCCGTTACCATGCACCGTTATTAATGGAGTAGCATTTGGCGCAATGGGATTCTGAAGGGTGAGAGTAACCACGCCATTAAGCTCACTTGTCGCGGTAACTACACTACCTGCTACGGTAAAATCTGCGGGATTATCGCTCCCTCCGTTTATGTCTTCACTGAAGGTAACGTCAATGGTTGTAGTGGTTTTTGTTTGTGCCGAAATAGCAACTGGCGCCGCGCCGTCAATTTCGGTAATTGTTCCGGTAAACACAGCTGCTAGCGGATTGCCGACTATATCAGCTCCGCTACCTGGAGTATAAGTTACGTCTTTGGCCTCGGTGCCAGCTATGCCTGCCGTAACTACAATGTCAAAAGTATTATCATCCGCAGTGCCGGTATTAATTGTATTAACCGCCTGACCGCCTAAAGTAAAATTAGCCTGGCTAAAAGTTGAATCATCAACCGCTTCGCTAAAAACGATAGTGGCGGTTTCAACCTTGCCATCGCCGTTGGCGTCTTTAGTCGTAATAGTAGAAATTGTTGGCGCTAACGAATCAGTAGTCGTTATCGGCGCCGGCGTTAAGGTAACCGAAACGCCAACCGTATCTTTTGTTCTGGTAACCCATTCATAAGGACTATTGGTTAAAGGTGGAGTAACAGTAAGTTTGACTGTCGCGGAGCCGGTAATAGATTGAGAGGAAAGATCGCCGTCGCACTTAAATGAACTTCCAAGTATTACCGCTGACCAGTCGAGAGGACACACGGCCGAACTGTAAGTAAATCCGGCGGGAAGAGTTATGTATATATATTGAAGATTGTCGCCGCTCGTTTTTGTAATGGTAAAGGTAAGTTCAACGGACGAACCGCCTTTAATAAGTGGCTTGTCTACTGAAACCGTTGCGGTATGCGCCGCCAACGCAAAATTAACCACAAAAAAACCGCCGATCATAACGACTGCGGCCAGCGATAAAAATATCTTTTTAGATATTTTTTTAGGAATTACCCCCCCCCATTGTAAGGTTCGTCCACATAAATTTTTTAGGCATTAAAAAATAATCCAGCTCCTTAATTTCTGGTAAATTATTTTGCCTTATAAGTTATTAAAGTTTACCCTGCTGAATACTGCCAAAGGCAATTTAACAGGGATTATATTAAATTTTAAATTTAAAGCCTAAACAACAACATCTATTATATTTTTATTATTATCCTTTAATTTTTGCTTCTTTTCCAATTCATCCTTAATCCTTTGGATTCTATCTTGTTTTCTTTTTTCTTCATCATCCTCATTTTCAATCTTCTGAGAAGGAAAAACAGGTTGAATTAATTGATTGTTAATTTTCTCTACCATAATATTTAATTACATAAAAAAAATATACAATCCTCCTTGATTGCTTGATCGTTTTAATCTTTGCAAAACCATCTTGACCGCTATAAATAAATTTGTCAATGAGATGGTTTATATTAAATTTATTTATTTTCCAAAGCGTTAACTCTTTGCCTTAAAAGATTCAACTGATTTTTCAAATCATCTACTTCAAAGCGGTAGGCCACGTTGGATAATTTAAGATCCAGATTCTCTTAACCCTGTTTTAAATCTTTAATATCCGTGTCAATTGTATCAAAACGACTGTTAACTTTATCAAATCTTCCGCCAACATTATCAAACTCATCTTTAATAATAATCGCTAAATCATCAATCGTCATATTATTTGGCATAAATTTTTTAAGGGGTTATATTAAATTTAAATTGTTCAAGTGAATGAGATTGCTTCGTCATTCCGCTACGCTCCATTCCTCGCAATGACAAAAAGAAAAACGGGATGACAAATGCTTTTTCTGGATTCCTGCCTGCGCAGGAATGACGTAAGAGCCGAGTATTTAATACCTAAGTTTTAACAAACAGAATGCTTATTGTCAATAGACTTTATCGCTTTTGACAGAATAATTATTTTGTGTTGTAAATGGTCGTGAAATTAAAAAAACGCCCCATTAAATTACAGGGCGTTTTTTACTGATAAATTATTTTTAATACAAACTCGGAAACTGTTATTTCATCCTGGCTTTCATCTGCGCCACTTCTTTTTCCAAAAAAGAAACTTTTCCCTCCAGTTCTTTCAACTCAAACCGATAAGCAACATTGGATAATTTAAGGCTTATTTCTTCCTGGCTTTGAAATAACTCTTTTTGTCCATTTTCTAATTTATCAAAGCGCTTATTAAATTCACTTTTAAGACCGCCAAACTGATTATTTACTTCGCCAAACTGATTTTGAATCATCACGGCTAAGTCATCTAATGTAATATTTGCCATATATAATTTAAATATTTGTAGTAAGCGTTAACTGTCTAAATTTTAACAAGCAGCTGGCTGATTGTCAAAAGTTTTTTGTTGATACAAGGGGTGAGAGAAAAATTAAACCGATAATCGCGCGAAAGGCTCCATAGACATTACTTCTTCCACCTCTTTACTGGATATAAGATTGTGTTTTCTAAGAATATCAATTAACTTTTTAACCTTATTATCTTCTTTGCGCGTCAAAACAACTAAATCTCCGCGCAAATCGGATAATTTCTCGTCAAGATAATCTTTGGTAAGCATGTTTGATTCTATCTTGCCTAAGCGAGATTCCACTTTATCAAAGCGAGATTCCACTTTATCAAAGCGAGATTCCACTTTATCAAAGCGCCTGTCGGTAGCAGTGGAAAAATCATTTATTACTTCCAGTATTTCTCTATTCGTCGGT